>Ga0308157_10000812_pt1 | contig 83936 bp, 86 predicted proteins | sample PhyBR1_FD_201035 | JGI IMG/M metagenome (GOLD analysis project Ga0308157, IMG submission 201035) | Phyllosphere microbial communities from UC Gill Tract Community Farm, Albany, California, United States - DLSLB.R1 | ecosystem: Host-associated > Plants > Phyllosphere > Unclassified | place: USA...
ATCATATTTCAACAGGGTTACATAATACTCCTTACGGTCGGTGGAATAATACACCAGATTATAAACGGCTTTTGACTCGGGTTCTTTTTCATCGGTTACCTGTACCCGATACGTAATCACATGCACTCTATCTGCTTCCAGTACTTGAATATGCTCCAGATCAAGTGCAGCCGTTCGGTTGCTTCCGCCTTTAGCCGCGCTGAGGGAAGATACTGCTTTTTTAAAATCTTTCTTCAAGAGTTGTCTGATCCATTATCAGGGTTTGGGAGTTTAAAGGATCTTCTTGTGTGGCTTCGCGCACTACCGGAGTACGCAGATCGTCCTGCAGACAAGACTGTAACAAAATCAGAACGCATAGTAGTGATAAATAATGTAGTATTCTCATAAACAATTAATTATAAGGTTATTTTTTTTCTCAATGATAAGCATAAAAAACATATACACCAACTGTTTTACAGATAAATTGCAAAAAAAAGAATGGTTTTGTTATTTTATGTCACAAAATTGTTGTTTTTTACATCAAATACAGAAGTATAACAAGAAAAGAGATAATGATTTAAGTTTCAGAAAAATACAACCATCTGTAGTAAATGTGAAAAAAATAAAATTCAGTAAAAGATACCGTTGCTACTGATGCGAAAAAAAGCTCCGAAAGAAGAGTTAAAAATTGTAGAATAAAGGCTGAAAAAAGAAGTAAATCAACCCTATAAAAAAAATCGCCTGAGGCGATTTTTTTATTTATATACCCAAGTAATTGCTTGGGGTAATATTTTTGAGTTCTTGTTTAACGGAATCTGATACCTTGAGCTGTTCAATAAACGTATGCATAGATTCCTTATTGATGGTTGTATTGGTTCTCGTAAGATCTTTTAATGCCTCGTATGGATTCGGATAGCCTTCGCGTCTTAAAATCGTTTGAATGGCTTCTGCTACTACAGCCCAGTTGTTTTCTAAATCCTCTTCAAATTTAGAGGAATTCAGCAACAGCTTATTCAATCCTTTCAACGTTGCTTCAAAAGCAATAAGAGTGTGTCCAAACGGTACTCCTACATTTCTAAGTACGGTACTGTCTGTTAAATCTCTTTGTAATCTTGATAAAGGCAATTTTGCCGATAAATGTTCAAAAATAGCATTGGCGATTCCCAGATTACCTTCTGAGTTTTCAAAATCAATCGGATTTACTTTATGTGGCATTGCTGAAGAACCGATCTCGCCTGCCTTGATCTTTTGCTTAAAATATTCCATAGAAACATACGTCCAGATATCACGGTCTAAATCAATGATAATGGTGTTGATTCTTTTTAAGGCATCGAAAAAGGCAGCAAAGTGATCATAATGTTCTATTTGTGTAGTAGGAAATGAATGTTTCATGCCTAAAACTCCTTCTACGAAGTTTTCACCAAACTGTTTCCAGTCATTGTTCGGATACGCTACTTTATGAGCATTAAAATTTCCTGTTGCACCTCCGAATTTAGCAGCAAACGGAATGTTGTTTAACAAACGTAATTGCTCTTCCAAACGCACAACAAATACTTGGATTTCCTTTCCTAAACGGGTTGGTGAAGCTGGTTGTCCGTGTGTTCTTGCCAACATAGGAACATCTTTCCACTCAATGCTGAGTTCTTTAAGTTTGTTTACCAGATTGATAAAAACCGGCATATAAACATTGGAAAATGCTTCTTTGGTAGATAAAGGTATCGCAGTATTATTAATATCCTGAGACGTAAGTCCGAAATGGATGAATTCTTTATAAGGTTGAAGTCCCAAAACATCAAAAGCATCTTTGATAAAGTATTCAACGGCTTTTACGTCATGATTGGTAACTTTCTCTGTTTCTTTAATTTTTAATGCATCTTCCGTAGAAAAGTTTTGATAAATATCTCTCAATTCTGAATATACATTTTTATCTATTGTCTGTAATTGTGGGAGAGGCAATTCACAAAGGGCTATAAAATATTCTATTTCAACTAAAACCCGATATTTGATTAAAGCTTCTTCAGAAAAGTAAGGAGCGAGGGAATGTGTTTTACTTCTATATCGTCCATCAACCGGAGAAATAGCATTCAATTCTGTTAACATAATAATTTTGTGTTGTTAAGATGCAAATATAACGAGATTTATGTAGGTTTAAAAATATATTTAGCTCATAAATAGGCTTTATTCCAATACTTTTAATAAAAAAAACCAACCCTGTCGAGTTGGCTTTCCTGTTATTTTGACCACTGTAAAATGGAATCTTTATTCATTTTGATATAGTCATCATTTTTTGCCTGTTCAGCAGCTTTAAGAGAAAGTTTTGCTGTTTCTATAGCGCCTTTTTTATCTCCTAATTTTGCCTGTACCAATGATTTCTGACGTAGCATATAAAAAGGTGCTTCCGGTTGCATACTGATACTCTTATTGATGTATTCCAACGCTTGCTTCATATCACCGTCTGATTGGAATATATATTGACCTGCTGCATAATAATCAGATGCTTTGGCATTTTCTGTAAGAGATGTTTTAATGCTGTTCATTGCTTTTTCATGTGTAGGAACACCAAATTTCAACGGAACTGCTGTTTTTTCCCATTTTATTAATAACTCTCCGTTATTTGCATCTATTGGGTTAACATCAATAGTAAAGTATTCGACATCTTTAGCTAAAGTTACCGGAGTTACTTTTGTTCTCAAAACAACTTTGGAATCATCCCATGCCGCAGGTAATCCCCAGTTTTTAGTATCATTATAAAACATCACTTCCCATGCATCTGCTTTTGGCAATGTATATAAAGCATATTCTCCTTTTGGTAATTTCTGGCCGTCAATTATGATATCATCGCTGAAACTCACAATAGTATTCTCATTTGCTCCGGTTCTCCATACTTTTCCGTAAGGAACCAAATCTCCGAATACTAATCTTCCTTTTTTGGCAGGACGTGCATAATCCACTTCTACTTTGGTGAGTCCGATAACTTGTTCTATCTCTGATTTCGGACTTGCTTGCGGGGCAGTTACCTGAGCACCTGCACTCATTACAGTAAAAGCAAATGCCGCTATTAATAAGATTTTTTTCATATCAAATTAGTTTTTATATTTATTTATTCCTTCTTGCATCCAGTTGAGATATTCCTGAGCATCAGGAGTATACCCTACAGGATTATTTAGATTATTTCCTTCATTATCTAAAATAATATAGTAAGGCTGTGCATTTGCCTGATATTTTTCAATCTGAAAATCACTCCATTTATTTCCTATGGTTTTTATTTTTTGTCCGGTAGTCGGTGATATATATTGTTCATTTTCAGGCAATTCTTTTTTATCGTCTACATATAATGAGATCAGCACTACATCATTCTGTAATTTCGATAATACTTCTGGCTTAGACCATACATAATCTTCCATTTTTCTACAATTTACACAGGCAAATCCGGTAAAATCAAGTAAAACAGGTTTGTTGTTTTCCTTCGCATATTTCATTCCTTTTTCATAGTCTACAAATGCTACAATACTATGAGGACCTTCTTTTGCTCCGTCAGGAATTTCACTTATTACAGCTCCTCCTCCCTGAGAGTTTCCTACTCCATACGGACTTTCAGAATAGGTCATTGGTGGGGGAAATCCTGAAATAATCTTTAAAGGTGCTCCCCATAATCCAGGTACAAGATAGATAGTAAATACCGTAACAAATAGAGCCATATACAAACGTCCTACAGATAATTTTTCCATAACAGAATCATGTGGTAATCGTATCTTACCTAATAAATACAATGCCCAGGTTCCGAAAATTGTAATCCAGATCGCAAGGAATATTTCACGTTCCAGATAATGTGTCTGTAATACCAAATCTGCATTGGATAAGAATTTAAATGCCAAAGCCAGTTCCAGAAATCCCAAAGATACTTTTACAGTGTTCATCCATCCACCCGAACGCGGCATAGAATTTAACCAACCCGGAAACATTGCAAATAACATAAATGGCAACGCCAATGCCAATGAGAATCCGAACATTCCGATAATCGGAGCGATACCACCTTTTGCAGCCGCTTCAACAAGCAATGTTCCTACAATTGGTCCTGTACAGGAGAAAGAAACTACCGCTAAGGCTAAAGCCATAAAAAAGATACCGATAAGACCACCTCTGTCTGCCTGACGATCTACTTTATTTGCCCATGAATTTGGCAACATGATTTCAAAAGCTCCTAAGAACGAAGAAGCAAATACAACAAGTAGTACAAAGAAGATTACATTGAACCAAACATTGGTTGATAATGCGTTCAAAGAATCAGCACCGAAAATTTTGGTAACTATGGTTCCTAAAACGACATAGATAATGATGATGGAAAGTCCATAAATCACAGCATTTTTAATTCCTTTAGCTCTTGATTTACTTTGTTTCGTAAAAAAGCTTACAGTCATCGGAATCATCGGAAACACACAAGGCGTGAGCAAGGCTGCAAATCCTGACAGAAAAGATATAAAAAAGATAGTCCACAAGCCTTTTTGCTCTTGTTTAGAAGCAGGATTTCCGGCTGGTGTACTTCCTTTAGAATCTGTTTTGGTATCAGCAGCAGCCTCTTCAAAAGCTTTTACTTCTTTAGTGGTAAGATCTTTTAGATTGAATTCAAAAAATTTATCCTGACTGATACAAACATCTGTACAAACCTGATAAAATAAATTAAGTTCTATTTTAGAAAGATCTTTATTGGTAACCGTAACTTTTTGTTTGAACTGAACTGTATCTTCAAAGAAGTACTCATCTATTTCGAAAACATCATTATACTGTTGCTTATATTCGCTTTCAATGGTTTTTTCAGTAACTTCATAGTTACCCGATAAATTATTGAATTTAAACTCTGTTGGTAAGGCTCCGCCTTCAGGTGTGAACTGAGAATACATATGCCATCCTTTCTCGATGGTACCGTCAAGGGTTATCATATATTCCGTATCGGAAATTTTCTCTATTTTAGATTTCCACTTTACCGGATCCTGAATCTGCGAGAATCCGATGAATGAAATCATAAAAAACAAAAAAGTATAGAATTGATTTTTCATTAATTAAATATGATTTTTAAAATTTGATTTTTACTGTTTTTATGAATGAACCGCTCATCCGCACGATGACCGATGATCCATATAATATCATTTTTTTCGGTGGTCAATATCCAGGTCTGCTGTTTTTCAAACATAGAAAATTTCTCATCCTTAAAAAATTTGCTGACTTTCTTTTTACCCATCATTCCAACTGGATAAAAAAAATCTCCCTGCTCCCATTTTCTGATAATCAACGGATAATACACTTTCTCAGCATCGGCATATAGATGATGCTTATTATTATTTTTTTCAGCTGTTGTCTCAGAAAGTTCAAATTTAAGTTTTATTGGCAATCTTTCTAAGTCTTCATCCGAATTAATATAATATTTTTCAGCCGTTGCAATGGTTTTGGGCTTTAAGAGTAGCGCATCGCGATCTTTGAGCAAAATATGGGTGGCAGAATAAACCATTTTCCCGGATACAGCCCGTAACAGCTCATAGATATCATTCCATGCAGTAAAATGATACTCTTTGAGCCATTGGTACAGATAGGCCTTATGGTTTTTGTATTCGAGTAATAGAGGTATGTTTATTTTATATATCTCTTTTTCCTTTATGACCACTTTTTTCCAAATCATCTCAGCAGCATCATGTGCCAAATCTGAAACTTGTTGTAAGTTTTGCAGGGTTTGCTGAAATGAGGACAAAAAATGAGGATTGTTTTCCTTAAAAACCGGAATTACTTTGTGCCGGAAAGCATTTCTGAGATACTTTGTTGATTGATTAGACGCATCTTCTCTCCATGCTACAGAGTGTTCTAAAGCATACCCGTAAACATCTTCTCTTGAGAAAATAAGCAACGGACGAATGATATGTTCATTTCTATCAGGAATTCCCAACAGACCATCAATACCGGTACCACGATTAAAATTAATAAGGAAAGTTTCAACCGCATCATCTGCATGATGGGCTGTCACGAGATAGTCATAGGATTCTTTTTCTAAAATGTCTTTAAACCAGCTATAGCGAAGTTCCCGTGCAGCAACCTGAACAGATACTTTATGTAAATCAACATAATTATTTGTATCAAAGGAATTTGAATAAAAAGGAATATGATGTTTTATACAAAAATCACAAACAAGCTGTTCATCAGCATCACTTTCTTCTCCTCTAAGGTTAAAATTACAATGGGCTACTGCCAAATGATCGGAAAACTGCGTGAATAAATGAAGTAAAACCATACTATCCACCCCACCACTCACAGCGAGTAAAAATCGGGCATCTAAAGGAATTTTAAATTGGTTTTCTAAATTATTTTTTAAGCGTTGTAACATTTTGACGGAAAAAATCAAATGTAAGCTATTTAAAAATAATTCCTAAATAAATTTATCTTAAAACTTGCTGCATTGCTTTTGCTTTCAACAGACATTCCTGATACTCCGCAACGGGATCTGCTTTGGCAGTAATAGCACTCCCCACCGAGAAAGAAACATAACGGGTAGCCTGATTATATAAAATACTACGAATGACCACATTAAAGTCAAAATCTGAATCTGGTGAAAAATACCCTATTGCTCCGCTGTACAAACCTCTTTTCGTTTCTTCCAGAGACTCGATGATTTGCATAGCAGAAAATTTTGGGGCACCGGTCATGCTTCCCATAGGAAAAGTTGTTTTGATTACTTCTACAGCATTTACAGTCGGGTCAACCTCAGAAACTACAGTAGAAATCATCTGATGTACCTGATCAAAAGTATAAATCCTACACAACTCTTCTACTTTTACCGTACCCCGACTTGCTGTTTTTGATAGGTCGTTCCTGACCAGATCTACAATCATGATATTTTCGGAACGTTCTTTTTCACTGAATTCTAATTGTGATTTCAATATAGTGTCTTCTTCTACATCTTTTCCTCTCTTTGCCGTTCCTTTGATGGGCTGTGAAACAACGGTGTTTCCTTTTTTCTTAAGATAGCGTTCCGGTGATGCACTCATTACAAAATGCTTATTCATTTTAAAAAATGTAGCAAAAGGCGGTCTTGAAATAGCATTGAGTTTCTGATAAACATCTAAAGGATCTATGAATGCTTCTTCTGCAAAAAACTCCATACAAAAATTAGCTTCATAAATATCGCCTTTGTAAATAAACTCTTTCATTTTATTTACTTTGGCAATATAATCAGCTTTCGTTATACGGGCTTCTATATCAAGTGACAATGGCTTAGTATGCTCATAAAGAACCGTATCATTAATTTCTTCAAAATCAGATTCTATCTCATCTTCACACAGAGGCAAATAAGAAAATTCGATCTGATTATCTTTAAAAAAGAGTATTTTTTTGGGTTGAAAAAAATAAAGATCGGGAAACTCTAAACCGTCATAACGGGTAGATGTTAATTTGGGCTCTACTGCATTTTTTACATCATACGTAAAAAAACCAAAAAGCCAATCTTTACTGTTATGCTGATACGCTTCAAGTTCTGCAAAGCTATTTTGAGCATCGGTCTGAAGGCTTGTAAAAGCATCAAAAGCCAATAGCTCATCAATACTCGAATATTTTTGATGATGATCGTTGCTATTGAGATGAACTACTTCTCTAAATTGTTGTGAAAACAAAAGGGCTTTCTTTCTGAAAGCCGCTATATCTTTTACTTCAAATATTAATGAGGTTCGTTTCATTTATTTAATAAATTCCTTTACTATATCATTAAATTTACTATTTAACTCATCGCTAACAACAACTTGATTTTCAACAGAGAAATTCTTACTAAAATTTGGAAAAGCAAAACTCAATACCTCTTTTGCTTTGAATTTATGGAAGAAAGATTGTGCATATTCATTTGCGGAAAGGGCTCCGCGCCCTCCTTCAGAAGTCGATACTACAAAATATTTTTTGTCTTCCAATACCAACTTATCATATCGGGACAACCAATCCAAAATATTTTTAAAAAAGGCTGAAAGAGCTGCGTTGTGCTCATTAGTTCCTACCAATACATGCGTAGCATTTTTGATTTTTTCAGCAAGTTCTTTAATATGTTTTGGATATCCTTCATTAGTTTCAATATCCTGACTGAAAATTGGCAGCTGCCATTCTCTAATGTCAATATATTCTACAGTTTGGTTCTGCATATTATGCTTAAGCAGTGATTTTACTAACTGTACGTTGATGGATTTGGAAGAATTACTTCCCACAAAGCAAATTATGTTATGATTCATCTTCAGGAATTTCGTTACTGTTTGAATAATTTCGCCACTTTTCTATACAATTAACCATATCTGACGGTAAATCAGAAGTAAACAGCATTTCTTCTTTTTTAATGGGATGCATGAAACCTAATGTTTTTGCATGCAATGCCTGTCTTGGTAAAATCTGAAAACAGTTGTCTACAAATTGCTTGTATTTGGTAAAAGTAGTGCCTTTAAGGATCAGATGCCCTCCATATCTTTCATCATTGAAAAGGGTATGCCCTATTGATTTCATATGTACACGGATCTGATGGGTTCTTCCTGTTTCTAAACGACAACTAACAAGCGTTACATAGCCAAAACGCTCAATTACTTTATAATGCGTAACAGCATGTTTTGCCCCGGTGGTATCATCAGGAAAAGATGCCATCTGCATACGATCTTTTACATGTCTTCCTATATAGCTTTCAATTCTGCCTTCATCTTCAGTTACATTCCCCCACACTAAAGCAACATATTCACGCTGTGTGGTTTTTTCAGCAAACTGTTTTTGCAGCTCGCTCATTGTCCATTCTGTCTTTGCAATAACAAGAAGCCCTGAAGTATCTTTATCGATTCTATGCACCAATCCAGGTCGCTCTGAACTGTTTAACGGAAGGTTTTCAAAATGGTACGCTAAAGCATTTACCAGTGTTCCCGTATAATTACCATGTCCCGGATGTACGACCAGTCCTGCTGGTTTATTGATAACGAGTAAATCATCATCTTCATAGACAATATTCAAAGGAATATTTTCAGGAATGATTACATTTTCAAATGGTGGTTGTTCCATCAATACCCGAACAACATCATTGGATTTTACTTTATGGTTGGATTTTACAGGAACATCATTTACAAAAATATTTCCGTTTGCTGCTGCCTGTTGTATTTTATTACGTGTAGCATTCTCTACCAGATTCATTAAAAATTTATCTACGCGTAATGGCTGCTGACCTTTACCCGCTTCAAAACGGTAATGTTCAAATAAATCTTCGTCTGCTGGTACTGAAAAATCTTCTGTATTCATATCTACTATTAAAAAATGGAATCTAAAGAAGGCGCTACATCTTCAAATGCATCTTTCAGTGAATCATTTTGTTGTTTAAATCCTAAACTACCATCTCCGAGAACAATGTCAATAGTAGAACCTTTGGTCACTTTATCTCCTTTTCTCAAAATTCTTCCGCCCTGCTCTATTTGTATGACAACATCTTTAGCCAAATGAGGTTCATAAGTAACTTTGCCTACTTCAAGCCCCAAAGACTGAATGCGTCTTTCTGCATAACGGAATGTTTTATCCGTCAAATCTTCCGGCAGACGGAGAGATGAATACCCAGCTGCATTAATTTTTACATAAATTTTACGTCCTCCTTTTACACTCGAATTGGCAACAGGATCCTGGGAAACGATACTAAAAGGTGGAAAGTTTTTATCAAAATCAACAGTATCAATGACAATCAATTCCAAATCAAACTCCTCTAATTTCTGAGCTGCCTGTTCTGATTTTAATTTCCCCAAATTAGGTACTTTAATTTCTTTTCCGTGACGGGTATAAAAATTCAAAAACTTAAGGCTTAGAAAACCCAAAGAAATGAATATAAAAAACGCCAAAACAAAAGACAAAATAAACTGTTTGCTTTTAATAAAATTCTTAAAACTCATAGATATAAATTTTGACAAAGATATAAATTAATTCTTTGGGGTTTTTTCATAAATTTGTTTCAACACAAAGAATTCTTTAAATCGAAATACAAACTTAATAAATATAAACATTTATGATAAATGTTGCCATCGTTATGGGCGGTTATTCCAGCGAATACCCTATTTCAATAAAAAGCGGAAACGTAGTCTATGAAAATTTAGACCGAAAAATATACCAGCCTTATAAAGTTCACATTCTCAAAGACAAGTGGGTATTGGTTAATGAAAAGAATGAAGAATTTGCGATTGACAAGAATGATTTTTCAGCAGTTGTTAACGGTATAAAAATTACTTTTGACATTGTTTTTAACGCTATTCACGGTACTCCTGGTGAAGACGGATTATTACAGGCGTATTTTAAACTCATCAAGATGAAACACACTTCATGTGATTATTATCAGGCAGCGTTAACTATGAATAAAAGAGATATGTTGTCTGTTCTAAAACCATACGGTATAAAAACAGCCATTTCTTACTATTTAAATCAAGGCGATGTAGTCAATGAAGAAAGCATTATTCAGCGTGTAGGTTTACCATGTTTTGTAAAACCAAACAGATCCGGTTCAAGCTTTGGAATTTCTATGGTTAAAAACACTAAAGATCTGGCAGACGCTATTGAAAAAGCCTATAAAGAAGATAACGAAATCATTATAGAAAGTTACCTCAAAGGAACTGAAGTATCGGTTGGTGTTATCAATTATAAAGGAGAAACCGTAGTATTACCGATTACTGAAATCGTTTCTGACAATGAGTTTTTCGATTTTGAAGCTAAATATCAGGGTAAATCTAAAGAAATAACACCTGCCCGCATTACTGAAGAGGAAAAAATGAAAATTGAAGATGCCGCCAAACGTATTTATACAATACTAAACATGAGTGGTTTTTCCAGAAGTGAGTTTATATTGGTCAGCGGAGAGCCTTTCTTATTAGAAATGAACACGATACCAGGACTTACGGAAGAAAGCATTTTGCCCCAACAGGCAGCTGTTGCCGGTATTTCGCTGACACAACTTTTTGATAATGCACTGCAACTTGGCTTAAAAGATTCGATATGAGAAAAGCTGTTTTCCCAGGATCATTTGATCCGATAACTAATGGTCATGAAGATATTATCAGACGTGCTTTGCCTCTGTTTGATGAAATCATAATTGCTATTGGTATCAATGCAGAGAAGAAATACATGTTTCCTCTGGAGAAGAGAAAAGAATTTATTGAAGAAACATTTAAGGACGAACCCAAGATAAAAGTAGCTACGTATAAAGGGCTTACAATTGATTTCTGCAAGCAAAACAATGCACAGTTTATTCTGAGAGGTCTTAGAAATCCGGCCGATTTTGAATTTGAGAAAGCTATTGCGCATACCAATCGGGTACTATCGAAGATTGAAACGGTATTTCTGCTCACAGCAGCAAGTACTTCTTACATCAGCTCAAGTATTGTAAGAGATGTACTCAGAAATAACGGAGACTATAAAGTACTGGTACCAAAAGCAGTACGCAAAGAATTATAATTCATTAGATAAAAGAATGTTTCTGTATTTATCTGTTTTTTTAAAAGTGATTCATACAGAAACATTTTCCTCTTCAATAAATACATCGTCTCACTAAAAAAATATCCGGGGCTGTTATTTCTTTAATAACGATTTACTCATTTATAAATTCTTTTGTGGAAATATATTCGCCAAAATGATGCACAACTTCACTTAAAACATAATCCTGTTGCATACGATTGAATGCGGAAGTTGCATCTGAAATCAAAAAAGTATTGTAACCTTTTTCATGAGCATCACGTAATGTACTTTCAACACAAACATGGGTAGCATAGCCCACCAAATACAGATTTTCAATTTTATTGTTGCGCAGATACACATCCAGATTAGACCCTGTAAATCCGCTTGCGCCTACTCTACCCGTAACGACAAACTCCCCGTCCATCGGTTTTACCGTTTCATAAAATTGTGAACCAAACTCCTCAATAGGGAAAGTTCCGGCCTTGGGTATGGCTTTTCGTAAACCGCTTTTTCCATTAGCCAATTCAGGATATCCCTTTTGAAAACGCAGCCCGACGTGAATGATCTCAATATCGTTTTTCCTTGCATAATCCAATACTTTTTCAATGTTTGTGATTGAATTGTGTAACATTTCTTTATCCTGTACCAATGCCTGGTACAGTTTACCTTCTGTATGCATCCACTCATTTTGAGTTTCGATAAGAATTAATGCAGATTTTTCTTTTGTTTGTCCGTGTAGGTAATTCATGTTTAAAAATAGCAAGATTAAAACTGTTGTTCTCATAGTATCTAATTTAAAGCGTGAGGTGTAACGGATTTATTATATGTTCATTAGATACCTTTGCCACTGCTTTCCATCCTTCAGGATATTTTATATAGGATAAGTAATCCGTAATAATTAATTTTTTATTTCTGAAAAATTGTGTTTTCACAACGGCTGTGTTGCCTGTGACTTCCAATACATCAATAATATAATCGAGCTCTCTGATTCCGGATTTCATTTTTTCAGGATTGTTTTTGTAAGATTCAACCACTTCAATCCAATCATTTAGCGAAAGTCGGAAAAGATCATTTCCTTGTGGAATCAGAATGGCAAAATCCCGATGAAAACCTCGTGTCATTTCGTATGTGTTTAGTTTATTTAAAGCTGCATTTGCAAATGTTTCCTCTACAAGCTGTTCTATCTTTAGTTTCTCTATATCACCTGTTTGTGGCATGGCTTTTATATTCATTCCCAAAATAAAGATCAATAAAATTGTTGTTTTCATACTTAAATTGTTTAAAATTATCATTAATTGTAAATAAACTACAATTGCAAAATAAAAGTAAATATTTTATATTTACAACATTAATTGTAAATAATTTACAAAATGAATTTGAAGCTTGAAAAATTTTGTCCAAAAGATTTTGCCTTATATTTTCTTTTGGTTAATGATATAAGGGTGATGCAGATGATAACAGAGAGAATATTGGAACCTAATGAAGCACAAGATGACTTTATAAAAATCCTCGAAAATAATAGACTGCATGAGTGTTTTGGAAGCTATAAAATTTTATCTGCAGAAACGAATACATACATCGGATTTGCCAAGCTGGAAATAAAAGAAACAAACAGTGAAGAAGCCGAACTTGGCTATATGATTCTACCTGAATACTGGGGTCAAGGTATTGCGGGTCAGGTCAGTGCATCGCTTGTTGAGACTGCTAAAAAACAGCAACAACTTACAAAACTTGTTGCGATTATAGATCCAAAAAACGCTGCTTCAAGAAAAATATTAATCAACAACGAATTCAGAACAAGAGAATTCATTGATTTTGATGGATTACCAGGCGAAATACTTGAACTTAACTTGAGATAATAAAAAACGCAACTATGACAAAAAAGGCTTCCAACAAGAATCTGTCTTTTGATTCAGATTTTTTAGATAAATTAGTAGTGGGCATCGGTGAAGTGTCTCAAATCACGGGCATTCCAGCAAGGCAAATACGCTATTGGGAAGAAAAAGGCATCATTGCAAGCCTTACTGAAGAAGAGGGTAAAAACAGGCGATATAATTATGAAAATATAAAAAAAATGTTGCTTATAAAAGAATTAATGGATGAAGGTTTTACGTTAGATGCATCAGCTGAAAAGGTTAAAGATCGCATGAATATGATCGAAAAAACCTTGAATCAATTAAAAAAATATACCTGACGTACATTTTGTGTACTTTTTCTTTGCATATAATATCTGTAAACGAATTTTTTTTAGAAATCTAATTTTTTTTTAGAAGTATTTTCATTTTCAATATTGAAAGGCATATTATATCAAAAAATATAATGCTACAATATTTAATACATATTTTCCACCTTCAAAGCTTTGCTTTCACATAGCGCATCATAAGCTATTTACAATCCTATCCCTGTTATATACTAAAAACGCAAAATAAACACCGTTAAAGCAGTGTATTTTTTTTGATAATCTTACAATACATAGCCGTAATTATGTAAAAACCTTACATATAGGCATTTATAAATTTGTAACAAACAATTGATTGTTTAGTACAAACGGATCACTAATATCCAAAAAATAAAAGTAATTGATAGAAATTAAAATAAATACAAACTAACAGTAAATATGGAAAATACCATTTCAACAGCACAATCAACACCTTATAGCAAACGATGGGCCGCATTATTCTTATTATGTACTGCCCAGTTTTTAGTAATAATGGACACTTCAATTATTGGCGTGGCATTACCGGCAATAAAAACAGATTTAGGATACTCACAAACCGGACTACAATGGATTTTTAATGCTTATGTCATCTTATTCGGAGGGTTCTTACTTCTCGGAGGCAGGTTATCAGACTTATTCGGAGCGCGAAAAATTTTTATGTGGGGATTTGTTATCCTTACCTTAGCCTCTTTATTGGCAGGTGTTGCCTGGTCTGAAGCGTCGCTTAATATTGGAAGAGCTCTTCAAGGTATAGGCTCTGCATTTATTGCTCCTGCAGCCCTTACATTGGTTTTGTCCAAATTTACAGATCCTAACGAACTAAATAAAGCACTTGGCTTTTGGGGAGCATCTGCCGCTGCAGGAGGTTCTGCAGGAGTTTTTCTTGGAGGTGCTATTACCGAATGGCTTTCATGGCACTGGATATTCCTGATCAATATTCCGGTTGGTATTATAGTATTGCTTAGAAGTCGTAGCCTGTTGCTTACCGGTGAAACCCGGAAAGGAAAAGTAGATATGGCAGGGGCTATTCTGGCAACAGCCTCTTTGATCCTTATGGTGTATGCTATCGTTTCATCAGAAACAGAAGGCTGGGGATCAGTTCACACAATTGGTCTTTTGTTATTGTCATTTGCATTGTTGATTGCTTTTTATATTCTTCAAAAGCAGAAAAGCGAACCATTAATGCCAATATCCATTTTTAAAGTGCCCAATCTTTCTGCAGGTAACATTGTCATGGCTTTACTCGCAGCAGCATGGATACCCTTATGGTTTTTTCTCAACCTTTATTTGCAACAAACCTTACATTATTCGGCTTTCAACAGCGGACTTGCTTTGTTACCCATGACATTAGCTATTATGTTTCTGATGGTAGGAGTTACCGGAAAACTGGTAGCAAAGTTTGGCTTTAAGTCTAATATGATTGTTGGTCTTCTGATCCTTGCGGCATCACTGATTCTTTTTAGTGCAGTACCGGAAGACGGAACATTTGTTGCGAATGTATTACCAGCCTCACTATTGGGGGCTGTGGGTATGTCGCTTACTTATATACCCGGTACCATTGCTTCGATGTCAGGTGCAAAACCTGAAGAGACCGGGCTTGCATCAGGACTCGTCAATACAAGCTATCAGGTAGGATCAGCTTTGGGACTGGCAATTATTGTGGCTATTTCCGCTGCGAAAACAAATACTCTGAAAATGGTTGGGGATACAGAACTGACAGCACTGAATGCTGGTTTTCAAACCGCATTTTTTTCAGCAGGAATGATATGTATTATCGCAGCCATTATCGCAGGAGTTTATATCCGTACAATAAAGTAAAAACTGGTACTGCTCTCTATATATTCTGAACATTAATGATTTTAATGTCAGCTGTAAAACCCGCTTTATAGGCGGGTTTTGTGGTATGTGTTTACAGCTAATAAGACTACAAATAAAGGAGATATTGTCTGAATAATAAATTATTTTCATGATTTGTCAACAATGAAAGTGTTTAATTCAACAAGAAATTTTCCTGAAATTGTTATGATACCGACAGCAATTCTATACCAATCAATAGCATACGTCCGTTTCTATAGATCTTTGAAAAAGAGCTGAAAATCAATCTGATTTACAATCTATTATGTTTTAGTTTTATTATTGATAACATGCTGTAAAATTTTCTTAGTTAAGATCATAAGACTGAATTGTAATATGTATAGTATTAAGAATCATAACCTCTTATGATGATGAGCTCAATCTGTAAACTTTACATAATAAATAAGAAATAACGTAACATTTTGACGAATATAACGTTGCAAATTTGCAGTCTAATAGCAACAAAAACATGAATGCAAAATTCAAATGGAGTAATGTGTACATCTTGTTTGTATCTCAGGCTCTATATCAGACGGTCTCCATACTCGTTATTACATTATCAGGAGTAATTGGTATGCAGATGGCACCTGACAAAAATCTTGCAACATTACCTGTAGCCATGACTACCATTGGTGCAGCAGTAATGATGATACCGGCTTCTATGCTTATGAAGAAAATTGGGCAACGCAAAGCATTTATGGTAGGTACTCTTATTGGTGCTTTATCCGGAGTAGTTTCCTGGTATGGTATTATCAACCATTCCTTTTGGATATTTTCTATCGGTAATATGCTCCTGGGTGCTTATCAGGGATTTACACAGTACTATCGTTTTGCAGCGGCGGATTCTGTTCCTGAAAAAGCAAAAAGCAAAGCCATCTCATGGGTAATTGGTGGAGGTATTGTTGCAGCTGTTGCCGGACCAAATCTGGCAAGGTTTACACAAGATATGGGTGCAATACCTTATGCCTATTCTTATCTTTCTACTATTCTGCTGAGTATTGTTGCTCTGGGAGCAGTAGCGCTTCTTAAAATCGGACATACAGCTGTAGTACAAACCAATAAACCTACAAAAGCAGGACGGTCATTAAAGGAAATTATTAAAAATAAAAATACTGTTCTCGCCTTGTTCTCCTCAGCCACCGCTTTTGCTGTGATGGGAATGTCAATGACCGCAACACCAATTGCTATGCATGATTTTGGGCATTCATCCGGTGATACGGCAATGGTTATCCAGTGGCATGTATTAGGCATGTTTTTACCTTCTTTTTTTACAGGAACGCTGATTCAGAAGTTTGGAGTACATCGCATCATTATCGCAGGAATACTTATTTTGTTTGTATATCTCATTGTTGCACTTTCAGGAACAGAATTTAGCAATTTTATTGCTGGTTTATTTATTGTTGGTTTAGGTTGGAATTTCCTGTTTATTGGCGGATCCTCTGTACTTACAAAAGTATATAGACCTGAAGAAAAAGAAAAAACTCAGGCCTTTCATGATTTTACCGTCTTTACAGTTATCAGTATTACAAGTTTTTTTGCAGGCAGTCTGTTTAATCATTGGGGCTGGATGGGCGTAAATCTGATATTATTGCCATTACTCATCTTAACATTTGGAGTAGTGATGAAAATAATCAGAAATAATAGTAATCAGTAAATTTTATAAATCTATTCGAAAATACCGTAACACAAAAAAACCTGATTTGCGGAAATTTGTATAGCAATAACATATAAATATATCAATTATGAATACACATCAGCATACAGAATCGGTGGATGTACACGTTACTTCCGAACCTAAAAACATTATAGCAAATTATCCGGCATTATTTATCATATCGGTTACTGAAAGTGGTAAAAATATTCCTCTGGAAGTAGTTCATACGATGAAGATGCATCTTCTTGTAGTAAATGAGGAATTAACTTGGTTTGACCATATTCATCCTGAAAAACAGGCAGATGAAACCTATTATGTAGCAGAGACTTTCCCATCAGCAGGAAAATATCTCTTTTTTATTGATTACAAACCTGTAGATCATCCGGCAAGTGTGAGCATGAAATCTATTGAGGTTGAAGGTAATCTACTGAAGCAAATACCTGAAACCAAACCTAAGTTAACAGCTGTTGTTGATGGCTATACAATAAGCTTACTTAATGGAAATGACCTAAAAACCAATACCGCTCAAAGTTTGGAGTTTTCTATAGAACAAGAAGGCAAAAGATTGGAAGAAAAAGATATAGAACCGTATCTGGGAGCAAATGCCCATATTGTGATGATCAGTCAGGCTGATAAAGACTTTTTACATATTCATCCGATGTCTCAAGATCCTTTTCCGATTTATGCGAAAACCTATATTAAAAAAACCGGTTTGTACAGAATGTGGGTACAGTTCAAAATAGAAGGAGAAATACATACAGTAGATTTTACCGTAATAATTTCGGAAGGAGAAGCTAATAAAGGAATTCATGAAAGTCATGGTGCTCACCATTAAGCTCTCAAAAGATTTTATTTACAGATACAATTCAGTTTAGTCTGTTTAGCTATAGGATACCATAATTTACTTATAGCTAAATAGATATATTATAAATCTATTATTCAAAACAGTAAATTTTACAAATAAAATAGAAAATAATATAAATGTTACTGCGGTTGATTTCTGAACTTTATAAAATGAATAAACTTAACTCTGATCACAACAATTTTATATCAAGAAACTATCGAACAGAGTTACATATTATATAATGTGTGAAAAATTTCAGTAAACATATTATCCTTATTTTTCTGATAAGCATCAGCTCTTTACTACTACCATATACAAGCTCTGCCTGTGTAGCAGATGATACATCGTTTAAAGAAAATCATTGTTCCATACAAGACAACAAAAGAACTGAATCAGATAGGTTGGATTATAACACTACTGATAATCATTCCATTTGTAAATACAATGCTTGCGTCTGTAGCAATTTCTTCCAATTCCCAACCATACCCATTAGTTTGGAAATCCATATAGAGAATCCATTTGATGAGATCACTAAAAAAGAAAAATTTCACTTTATTCAGTTAGAATATAGCTCTGGCCTTATCTCACCACGGTTCCCTCCTAAAATAAGCTGATTTTTAAGATATGAACAGCCCTGTTTATGTATGGGCTTAAATATATAGTAGCTTTAAAAACATACTTTATTATAATTAAAAAGAAACAATATGAAATCAATTGTAAAGATGTTCATAATAGTAAGCATATTTCTATCATCAGTTACGAATTATGGACAAATAAAAAATGAAATAACAGAATCCGTTAAAATATACGGCAAATGTGATATCTGTAAAAATAAAATTGAACAAGCTGGTAATAAAAAGAAAACAGCAAGCGTACGATGGGACCAAAAAAGTCAGATGGCTGTCATCAGCTATGATAAAACAAAAACAAATCGTGAAAAAATATTAAAACGAATAGCTTTAGCCGGTTATGATAATGAAGCCTTTTTAGCACCTGATGATATATATAACAAACTACCTGAATGTTGTCATTATGAAAGAGAATTGAAACCTTTAACCATGGAAACAAAAAGGCATGAATCGATGACAATAAATGCACATCATGGTAATGAAAAAAATAATAAAAAATCAGAAGATGCCATAATTCAGAAGATTCTGAACAGCTATTTTGACATTAAAGATGCTTTGGTAAAGACAGATGCAACCAGTGCTGGTAAAAAAGCTGCAGATCTGAATACTGTTGTAAAAGCAGTAGATAGAAGTAAACTCAATACTACTGAACAAAATGTTTGGAGCAAAATTTCAAATAACGTAACTACCTATTCAGAAAACATGGCTAAAACTAAAGATATTAATAAACAAAGAGAACTATTTGCATTACTCAGTATTGAAATCTATCAACTGGCAAAAGCAGCAAAATCAGGTTTTCCTATCTATTATCAACACTGTCCGATGTATAATAGTGGAAAAGGAGCAGACTGGTTAAGTAAAGAGAGTACTATAAAAAACCCGTATTATGGATCTAAAATGATGAATTGTGGCAGTACAACTGAAACATTGAACTAATAAAGCTCATTATCAAAAAAATAGAGCTAAAGAGATTTTTAATCAATTCTAAATTAAAAAAAAATGAAAAATATACTTCTTTATCTTTTTGTAGGGGCAACATTGCTATTCAGTACCCTATCCTGTAATCAAAAATCTAAAAAAGCAGATGAAGCAAATGAAAAGGTAGAAAACACCTCATCTGAAAACAAGGTGGCTAAATTTTCTATACAAGAAATGGTATCAGACTATCTAACTTTAAAAAATGGATTGGTAGCTGATAACAGCGAAGCAGCAGCTAAAGCAGGAAAACGACTATTTGAAACACTCAATGCGGTAGATATAGCGATTGTTCCGGAAGACAAGAAACAGGAATACAAAGATATTACAGATGATGCTAAAGAAAATGCAGAACATATTGCGAAAAATGAAGGTAATATTACGCATCAAAGAGAACATTTAGTAGCTTTAAGCAAAGACATTAATGATTTAATTGTGTTGTTTGGTACTTCGCAAAAATTATATCAAATCCATTGTCCGATGTATAATAACGGAAAAGGAGCCATCTGGATCAGCGAAACCGATAGCATCAAAAATCCTTATTATGGCAATGGAAATAAAATGTTTTCATGTGGTAGCGTAAAGAAAACTTTTTAATATGAGAAAAATACTAAAGGTAACTTTTGGGACAATACTACTGGTACTAATTATCATACAGTTTTATCAGCCGGAACGCAATAGTGATAGCGGAAAAAATTATACTTCTGATTTTACGTCTTCTTATAAAGTTCCGGAAGACGTAAAAGAAATACTACAAACATCATGTTATGACTGCCATAGTAATAACACCAATTATGTTTAGTATGATTACATACAACCAGCAAGAACTTTAGTAGAAAAACATATTAACAACGCTAAAAAAGAATTGAATTTTAATGAATGGGGAACTTATTCCAACCGAAAGCAAGAACGGTTATTGACCTCTATGATAACACAAATAGAGAACAAAGAAATGCCGATACCCTCTTATGTCTTTATACACAGAGAAAAAAAGTTAAGTGACATACAGATAAAAGTGCTTACAAATTGGCTAAAAAATCCCGAATAGAAAAAATAGCAATAAAAGATGAACACATATAAAAATAGCTCTATACGATTATTACAAATAGCCATTTTGTTTTTTTGTATACCTGCATTATGGTCGCAAAAAGTAGTCCGATATGATCTGTATGTAAAAGATACTTTGGTAAATTATGCAGGAAAATCCAAAAGAGCAATAGCAGTAAACGGGCAAATACCCATGCCTACTCTTACCTTTACCGAGGGAGATACTGCAGAAATAGTAGTCCATAACCAACTCAAAGAAGGCACTGCACTGCACTGGCATGGTCTGTTTCTGCCCAATAAAGAAGATGGTGTTCCTTTTCTCACACAAATGCCGATAGAACCAGGAGCAACCCATACCTATCGTTTTCCCATTATCCAGAATGGAACGCACTGGTACCACTCGCATTTTGGTTTACAAGAACAAATTGGAATGTACGGGAGTTTTATAATGCTCAAGAAACCAGACGACAAGACTTTTAGAAAAGGAATTGACGATTTGCCATCTGTACCGGTTATATTAAGCGAATGGACCAATTACAATCCTGATAATGTGCACCGTATGTTGCACAATGCCAATGACTGGTCAGCAATAAAGAAAGGAGCCACACAATCTTATATTGAAGCTATTAAAGAAGGGCATCTGAAAACCAAACTCAAAAACGAATGGAAGCGCATGCTCGCTATGGATGTAAGTGATGTTTATTATGACAAAATACTAATGAACGGAAATGATTTAACGGATTTAAAATCAATAGATGGAAAAAAATTCAAAGCAGGCGATAAAGTCAGATTACGGGTTTCAAACGGTGGCGCTTCATCCTATTTCTGGCTGCGTTATGCCGGAGGTAAAATGACTGTTGTGGCAAATGACGGAAACGATGTCGAACCTGTAGAAGTTGACAGGCTTATGATTGCAGTTTCTGAAACTTATGATGTAGTTGTTACCATCCCTCAGGATGGTATTGCATATGAATTTATGGCTACTACTGAAGATCGTACAAATTCCTCGAGTTACTTCATCGGAGATGGTGTAAAACAATTGATCTCTCCCCTGCCCCGCCTAAAATATTTTGATGGTATGAAAATGATGAACGATATGATGAAAATGAATGGGGATCTGGATGATATGGGAATGAAAATGAGTCTGAATCAAATGGATATGAATGTGGTAATGTACCCTGAAATAACAGGGGAAAACACAAAAAAACAGAAACATGACAAACATAATGCAGATGAAAATCCGGATCGATACAATGCCAATGCATTAAGTGATATTGTAACGCTCAATTACGCCATGTTACAATCGCCACACAATACCGAACTACCCGATGATGCGCCGGTACGGGAATTAGAGTTTGTCCTAACCGGAAACATGAACCGTTATGTATGGAGTATGGATAACAAGGTATTAGCTGAAACAGATAAAATTCCGGTTAAAAAAGGGGAAATACTACGCATAAAAATCTATAACAATTCTATGATGCGACACCCTATTCACTTACATGGATTCGACTTCAGAGTAATCAACGGAAAAGGAGAAAAATCACCGTTGAAAAATGTAATTGACATAATGCCGATGGAAACTGATACCATCGAATTTCTGGCAAATGAAGAAGGTGACTGGTTTTTTCACTGTCATATCTTATATCATATGATGGCCGGAATGAACAGAGTTTTTGAAGTAGGAGACTATAAAAATCCATTATTGCCCGATAAAAAGAAAGCATATCGTGCGTTGCAAAGAGAAAGCAACATGCCTCATTTTATGATACAAAATGACTTTGCCAGCAATGGAAACGATGGTGAAGCCATGTTGCAGACAGCAAGATGGAGACTTAATTCTGAATGGAGACTGGGATACAATGACATGCATGGGTATGAAGTGGAAACACATCTTGGAAGATATCTTGGGAAAATGCAATGGATTATGCCATTTATAGGGTTTGACTGGCGTTATCGTAGAATGGGAAAAGATGAACATGAGAAAAACATCTTTGGACAAGTTAATAAAAAAGACACCAGAAGAGCCGTCAGTGTAGGTATTATTTATACGCTACCCATGCTTATTGATTTTCAGGCTGAAATTTATCACGACGGAATCGTTCGCTTACAGCTTATGCGGGAAGATATTCCATTATCAAGAAGATTACGGGGAGGCTTTATGGTAAACTCCGATTTGGAATATATGTTAGAATTACGGTATATAATCACAAAGAATCTTGGAATACGTACCCATTATGATAGTGATATGGGATTTGGTGTAGGACTTTCATTAAATTACTAAAATCTCAAAACAATCCTAAAGAAGTAAAACCGATAGTGAATACTATCGGTTTTACTATTTTACGGATATCATCCGTGTATACAATTTCCTGTTCGATAGCTTTTTCAATTATGTACCAAATAAGCAAAAGAAGTACAGCTCATAGACTGCAAGGCCTTAAACAATAATACAAACATAAAAACTTGCAATTAAATATGGAACGATCGGTTTAATTTGTATATTTGCTTTTATGGCAAGAAATAAAGAATTTGATTATACAGAAAAATTAGAAATAGCCCGCAATATGTTTTGGGAAAAAGGATATAATGCTACTTCTATGCATGATATAGTAGCTGCTCTGGGCATAAACAGAAGCAGTATTTATGACACGTATGGTAATAAGCACAATCTCTTTTTACAATCTTTATCTAACTATGCAACTCTTAAAGAAAATCAATATTTAAAAGCTGCGTCAGCAAAAGAAACAGCAATTGATACATTGGAATATATAATACGTGATGTGGTACGTCAGACATTAACAGATAATAAAGCATGTCTTATAGTAAAAACTATTTTTGAGGTAGCAGCAGCAGATAAAGAAATAAAAAACTTTCTCATAAAAAAAGGTGAGGTGTTGCAATCTATCCTGGAAAAATATATTGTCCAGGCACAAAAAGACAACAGTATTAAAAGCAGTAGCAATTCTACTGTAATAGCACGATATGTACTTTCTTCTTTCAGTAGTTTCTGGAGCCATTATATCTTAACACAAAATAAAGAAGAAGTGAATGAAATGGTTGATTTTTTAATAGAACAGCTCAAAAAATAATTTTTTTATCCCATTTTGGAACGAACGGTTTAATATAATTACAATGAAAAAAGCAGTTATGATTATTCTGTGTCTGCTACAGACTAATAGTATTTGTGCGCAACAAAAAAATAAAAACAATGATAAAACAAAAGGAAATGGAAAATTCAGATGTATTTGAAAGAAGAAAGAAAAAGGTTAAAAGCTATTTCGAAAAAGTAGATAACGGTAAATTTGATGTGGATTATTACAATCTCTTCACGGAAGATACTGAACTATACTTTCCAAAATTTGGCTTTAGTCATGGTAAAGAAGGCATCAGGCAATTTGGCGAAACTATGGCTGGATTTCTTAAAAATATAAGCCATGATATAGAAACTTTCAATTATATAGTTTCAGAAAATTATGTAGTGATCGAGGGTACAGAAAAAGGGACACTACAATCAGGTAAAGAATGGCCAGACCATACTATTGCTTTTGGAAAATTCTGTAGTGTATTTGAGTTTGAAAAGGACCTTATCAAACGAATGCACATTTATGTCGATCCCGATGTTGCTTCAGAAGACATTGACAAAATTCTATTACTAAATAAAGAGACTAATAAAAACCATCAGTTCTACACAAATCAAACTGAAATGATTATAAAAATGTTTTATGATATTCAATTCGGAAAAAAAGAAGGAAATATTGCAGAACTATTTGCGGATACTGTAGATTGGGATCTACCGGGTAACAAGGAAAAATTTCCGTGGACAGGTAAAAGGCATACAAAAAATGAAGTAGCAGCGTTTTTTCAGGAGCTCAGCAAAAATGTAGAATCCAAAAAATTTGAAATTGACTTTATTTCAGTCAATGGACAAAATGCTACAGCTGCAGGCAGATTATCCTCTAAAATATTGAAATATGATAAAGTATTTGACACAGAATTTGTAGTCATTTTTAAAGTTATGAATGGAAAAATAGTAAAATACCATTTTTTAGAAGACAGCTATAAACTTAATGAAGAAATGCAATAGTAAAAAATGGATTCAGCTTATAACTTGCCCTTAGATTATTGTTTCACTTCCTTTTTTACAGGTTATCAAACCCTATATTATGTAGTATAATTTAGTATTTTTACAAAACTAAAAAACGTAAAAAAACATGACATTATCCTACAAGCGCTATCTTATTCCGATACTCGGCATAGGATTTCTCATCTGGCTGCTGGCAACTATTGCTTTCAGAGTAGCAGGGCAATATTTTTTTATTACCGATTCGCCTGTTATACTTAGCATTTTGTACATCATAGTGGTACCCGTATTGGGGTTGGTGACTGTGCTTATATGCAGAAAATTTAGATTAACAGGGCTTGAAAACGTAGTTGCAGGAGTACTTTTAGTATTGCCGGGAATGTTGATAGATACTTTTGTGATTCAATTTTTTGGCAATGTATTTCCAAATATGCCGACAAACAGAGCTGCAACATTTGGTTCCTGGTTGATGTGGGCATACACTATTGTCTTAATCACTTCATTAATCATAGGATTGCGCCAGTCAGCAAAACAAACCATCAAATAAAGACTTTGGATTGTAAACAAATCTCCATTTCTATTTTGCTGTCTGCAACACGCACTATCTGAATCTTTTTGACTATGTCACAAATGTGTCAGTAGCAATTGTTTGTTAATCTCCAATTTTGCTGAAGATTAAAAATTAATAAACATGACAAAATCAGAATTAGAACAATTCGTGAAGAATTACATCCAAGCGTGGAGTACAACGGATGCCGGTAAAAGGAAACAGCTTATGGAAAAAGTTTATTCAGCTTCGGCAACATTTTATGCAAACGAACCGGGCGATGATACTGTAATGCATCATGGTATGGATAGAATTTATGAAAACATTACAAAAGTTAATCAGCGGCTCACTATCGAAAACGGGCTCGTTACAGAATGTACTCACTACTGCGAAAACCACAATACGCTAAGGGTAAGTTGGCACATGAAAACACATGACACAACTGTTGTAATAAAAGGTATGAACTTTCTGCAACTTAATGACTCGATGAAAATTGAAGGCGATTATATTTTTATCAACCAAAATTCAGAGTAAAACGTCATCAAAATATTTAAAAAAATGGTGCGAACAATTAATTGCTCACACCATTTTTTTAAAATCAATATGTCTCACTCCGTTTCCCGAAAAGGGATGTTTCTATTCCCCCTGCTCTACACGTTTTAAAGCTTCATTATCTTTGGCGTCAAACCTGAAATTTTGAAAATCTTTGTTTGTAGGTATATCCAGTTCAAAACTTTTCAATTCGGCTATTTCGATTTTCAGATTTTTACCATTGAAATCCAAGACGTGTCCGCCCTGTGTTCTATCAGTAGAAAGAAAATGAAAATGGAAACCTTTGCTATTAATACCGTTCAAATATTCGGGCAAATGAAAACCGATTAAGGTACCTTGTGTATTTGAAAATTCAAAAAACTTTTGGGTGTTAAAAATTGAAGTAATAACGGGAAACGGCTCACTTTTTACAGGCGGAAATGCTCTTGTTTTTATGTGGTCGAACTTTCCTGTTATTCTAATGGCATACATCGCATTTTTATTTTTCAGTTCTTTGCTAATCTGCTCCCAAAGGACTTTTTCTCCAATTGGATTTTGAATGTTGAAAACCGTATCCGCTTTAAAGAATGTGGTAAAAAGCATTGAAGTTTTAAAATCATTGTCAGGCTCTACGGTTTTGCCTGTTGCTTTGGTCTGATATACTTTTCCGTCCAACATCGTTAGTTCTCCGTCCAGCATATCGGGTGCACCAAGTCCGAAGTCGCCTTTCAATTTCAGTGCTTTCAGTGGCAAAGTGCCTTTGTACAGACCGCCCACAAAAGCATCTGCTACACCGTATTGATAGAGTTTGTTGTATTGTTGTTTATGGTTCATTTCCAATTCTTTTTTATCCGTGATGATTACTTTGTTTTTCAGCATCTGGGGCATATAGATTTTTTTGGTGGCAGGGTGGTAATAAATATCCGCAATGCTTTCTTCGGTCAATAGCATTTCGGGGTGTTGGTTGTCCAAATCGTAAATCCAAAGTTTGCCATAACCTTTGGTGGGAAATGTTACCCAGTCCGAAATCAGCAAATGAGTATCATCTATCCATTCGATGCCATCAAAAAAACCGTTGGAAATATTGGGAAGTTCTTTAAAATCTTCGTTGCCTGTTTTGATGTAAACCGAACCCTCGCCCAAAGTGTCGCCATTGGTACAAACCGCAATCTGGTTGGTGCTTTCATTGAACGAAATGCCGTTTATGGTCGGGATATTTCCAATGGTTTCAACCGATTTTGTTTGGGTATTCACTTTGTAGATATTTCCCGAAAGGGTTTCTGTAACGGCAATAAACCCATTTTCCATACGGCAGATGTCATTCAGTATCTTTGCTTCGGGAATAGTTAGTTCGAATACCGTTTTTTGGCTGTTGATGTCGAAGCCCACAATACGTTCAAGGTCTGCTACGTATAAGATGCCGTTTTCAATCGTCATTCCTTTGGGAGCGTGCAGAACGCCTTTCGTGGGAGCAAATTTCAATTCAATCAATTTCCCGTCTGCGGAAATTTCACTTATAAATCCGTCTCCGTCTTTACTGAAAACATCTTGTCCCTGACTGGAAACAAAAAACCTGTTCCCATCTGAAGTGACACTCTCGGGCATCGAAAATCCGTTGATGCTTTGTTGCGCAAAACTGTTTAATGCTATGCAGATAAAGACTGCGGTTAATATGCTTCTTATTTTCATTGCCTTAAAATTTGATGACTACTTTTCCAAAAGCATTACCCGATTTCAGTTTTAAAAATGCTTCCTGCGTTTGGTTTATGTTGTAAATGCTGTCTATAACGGGTTTAAAGTTGTTTACTTCAATGGCGTTTACCAGCTCGTTCAACTCTTGCGCATTGCCTACGGAATAGCCTTGCAGACGGATATAATTCATAATGAGCGGAAATACATCGAAAGTGAGCTTACTCCCAGACATAAAGCCTACCAAGCCCACAAAACCGTGTTCTTTAACGGAAAGGATACTTTGGTTTATGGTTTTATTTCCCGCCACATCGAGGGTTACATCTACGCCTGTGCCGTTGTTCAGCCGTTTTACTTCATTGCTCCAATCGGGAAAGTCCTTATAATTGATAACATCATCAGCACCCAAATCTTTCAGTTTTTGCTCTTTCTCACGACTTCCTGTGGTGGCGATGACTTTCAGCCCCGACATCTTTGCGATTTGCAAAGCTGCCAAAGAAACTCCGCCGCTTCCTTGTATCAGTATGCTTTGTCCGGCTCTGATGTTGGCTTGGTTTACGAGCATTGCCCAGGCGGTCAACCCAGCCACAGAAAGCGAGGTTGCGTCTTCATCGCCAAGGTTTTGAGGGCTACGAACCAATGTATTTTCGGGTTGTATGGTAAATTCTGCCAATGTTCCCGACGTTTGTATGCCTGTTCGTAGGGCATTGTGAAAAGGCGTTGTTCTCCCTGCTTCCCAACGTGTGATGAACGGAATGAGCACACGATCACCTTTTTTCCAGCGTGTTACGTTTTTACCCACGCTTTCTACTACGCCCACTCCTTCCGAAACAGGATTAAAAGGCAGTGGAATATTAAGCCCAAGTGTGTTTTCTACCGTAAGCAGGTCGAGATATTGCAGCGAAACGGCGGTGGTTCTGACCAATACTTCATTTTCGCCAACTTCGGGAGTTGGAACTTCGGTAAGTTTCAGATTGTCTATACCGTAATTGTCTAATTGTATTGCTTGCATAATCTTTTGATTTTTGTATTATGGTACAAAGTTCACTCTATCGCTTTTCTAAAAATTATGCAATTCAAACAAATGGTTATGAGATAGATTCTATCTTTCTTTTAGGTTCTTTTAAAGTCAATGCAATCGAAATAACAGTAATGATACAAGCGATAATAAAATTCGGGTGTATAATGGTAAATATTTCAGGAAAGTCTGGTGGAAATATAATACCGTCTGGTGCTGTATTTGTGCCAGGCATTAGTAATGCGGGAATGAACATTCCCCAAAAACACAAAGGACTTAATCCTATAAATAACTTTGAAAACACACTTCCTTTATCCTTGTATTTTCCATAAAGGCAATAAAGCGAAAGCACACTCATAACGATAGTTGCAAAGTATTGACAAGCCCAATGAAACCTTGCGTGTGGTGTCCATAAAGGATTGGTCATATGGGAATCATTCAGATCCATTACGGAAGTGATGATGATGGTGAAAACCGAAATGAATGTAAAAGTATATTTGAAACGTGGGCTAAAATTTTTCATTTTGATGATTTTCTTAATGTATGGAAAGCGTATCGCCTGTTTCAAGAATAAATGTTTTGGTTTTTGGGGCATTTACAGTTGTGGCGTTGGCAAATTCCTGTGCATTTCCATCATACTTTAATATAAACAGGTCTTTAAATTTTCCACCTGAAAAATTGTAATGGATTGGAACTGCCACCTTAGGATTAATGATAGCACAGAATTCGGCTGCCTGTACTGCACTCATCACCATTTGTTTATTAAACATCGGACGGATTTTTAAACCGTTCACGGGCAGAATAGCCAAATCAATATTTGGGAATCTGGTTTTAATCTCACTTAGTTCAGGTATCAGTTTTGTATCACCACCAAAATAAACCGCTCTATTTCCTGCTTCTATCATAAAGGTTATTTCCTTTACTTTATGCTTTGCAGGACAAGCTGTTACTTTTACTCCGTCGATAGTAACAGATTGCCAAGGGTCAATTTCATATACGTTAGAAAATCCTGCGGATTTTACTTTTTTGCCCACCCCGACAGGAACGATGAAAGGAACATTTTTGTCGGGATACGTCTTAAAGGTTTCGATATCGAAATGGTCATAGTGATGGTGGGATACTACAATCATTGAAAGTAGAGGAAGTTTGTCCTGCAGAAATGCGATAGGTTCACCACGATAATATCCTTTTTTCTCACTAAACCACGGGTCTGTAAGGATGGTTTTTCCACCTATATTAATAAGTGTTGTTGCGTGTCCTATGCGTATAAAATTTATAGTATCGGCACTGTTAAAGCCTGTTTCATAATTATACTTTTTCTGTAAATCGGCTTCTCTTACAGAGGGAACGGTTAGTTTTGATGTAGCGGAGCAACTATGTAAAAAGAATGCTATTCCAATAGCAAATGGGATTTTAATATGCTTCATATTTATCTGAATTAGAATTATAAAGCAAAGGTCTGAACGAAAAAAAGCTATTCCGTTCACATAGGTTAATAAACGCTATTTCGTTCCCAAAACTTTACGTATTCGGCTTAGAGACTGTGGTCTTATTCCTAAATAGCTGGCAATAAGGTATTGTGGAAATGCCTGAAACGCTTGTGGGTATTCTTTCAAAAAGTTGGTATAACGAGTTTCAGCACTATCCAACAACAAGCTGATTTCTCTTTTCTCCTTTCGCATAAACAAGTAATCAGCCATATTCTTTGCAAATTCAGTCCAATGAATGTTATTCTTCATCAATGGAATTAAAAAAGACTTGTTCCACGATGTGAGTGCGCAGTCTTGCTCTGCCCGTAAATATATCAAAGACAGTCTTTCGGTTTGGAAACTCGTATAAGAAGTAATGAATTTGTTGTTGAGCGAAAAGTCTTTTATATGTTCGTTTCCGTCCATTAAAACAAAAACGCTGATAGCTCCGTGATGAAGAAAATATAGTTTTTTACATATTTGCCCCTCCCGAATTAGATAATCGCCTTTTGAAATTTGCTCTGTTTTGCCGTTTTCCAAAAAGTGCTGAATATCTTCTTCGTTTGTGATACCCGACCTTTTCAAAAATTTTTTTATTTGTTCTTGTTGTGCCTGCATTTATTTATTTAATAACATTTATATTAGCCTTTTAGGAATTATTACTAACAATCTCTTTTCTGTATTGCAAAGGTGTACTATCTGCTTGTTTCTTAAAAAAGATGATAAAGTTGGACGAATGTTCAAAGCCTAAGCTGTAGGCTATCTGTGCAACATCCCAATTGCTGAATTGCAATAACGCTTTTGCTTCTTTAAGCATTCTTTCGGCTATCCATTCGGTAGTTGTTTTGCCGGTACTTTCTTTCAGGGCTCTGTTGAGTGTATTGGTATGTATATTGAGCTGTACCGCAAATTCGTTGGCTGTTTTTAATTTCAGTATTTGGCTTGGCGTATCTATAGGAAACTGTCTTTCCAGTAGTTCAAGAAACAAGCTACTGATACGCTCCGAGGCATTGGCTGGCTGATAAAAGGTTTCGGGCGGTTGCATTTTCATGGCTTCGTGCATTACAATCTGTATATAATTTCGCAATAAATCGTACTTATGGGGGTATTCCGAATTTATTTCATGCACCATATTTTCAAAAACACCCTGCAAAAGTTTCAGACTTTCTTCATTGGGAAAAAACAGGTGGTTGCCGCCAACTTTAAATAATGGCGATTGCGAAAGGCTTTCGTTTTTCAATGCGGTATTTACAAAATCTTCTGTAAAAAGGCAGAAATAACCCGTCTGATCTTCTGATGTGGGCTGCCATGAGTAGGGAATAAGCGGATTGAGAAACGTTAGAGTGGGCCTGTCAATATTAATTGCTTTATCAGAATAGCCAATGATTCCTGTACCTTTTGTAATCATCGAAATTTTGTAAAAATCCCTACGATTAGGTGGCAACGATGTGCTGTCACAGGCAAATTCCTCTCTGCGGTATACATTGAATTGCCCCGCTCTTGGATATTCCTGTCCGTGATGGGTATAAAACTCCCTGATGGTTTCTTTATGTTTCATTTTATAAAGTTATGAAATTCAAACTTATATAACATTATAAATTATAATATTACTCTATCTTCTCGGTGATGCTCTTTTATTGTTTTGTATAATCCTGAATCCTTTGTATATTTATTAAAGGATAGCATCCCCTTTTGAAATGGAAGTATTCAATAAATATTAAAATTAAAAAAATGGAAAAATACAGCAGGTCAACTGATAAAGTAAACATTCACTATACTGAAACCGGAAATGGCAACATTGCTTTAGTCTTTGTACATGGTTGGCTTGGCAATACCAATTGGTGGAACGATCAGGAAAAGTATTTCAATGATAAATATAAAATTGTCCGGATAGATTTAGGGGGACATGGCAGGTCTGATAAATCAAGACAAAACTGGACAAGTAAACAATATGCAGATGATATAAAAACTGTTGTTCAACACATCAAATCCTCTGAAATTATTCTTGTAGGACATTCTATGTCAGGAGCCTATGTAGTTGAAGCAAGTATTGATATACCTAAGATTAAAGCCATTATTTTAGTAGATACTTTAAGAGATTTAGAACAAAATTTAACTACTGAACAAGCAGAAGAATTTATGTTCAGTCATTATCGTACTGATTTTAAATCTGCTGTTGAAAATATACTTCCTCAATACCTTTTTGTAGAAAAAACGCCTGAAAAGATAAAAAAACAACTTCAAAACGAATTTCTTCAAAATGAGCCTGACTTAGCAATAAACACTCTTCGTCCGCTATATGAAATGGATATTCAAAAATTTGCACAACAAATTAATGTTCCTGTAAGAGCTATTAATTCTGATGCTGCACCCACAAATATGGAAAGCAATACAAAATATTTTAAAAACTATAATTATAAAGTTATATCAGATACAGGACATTATCCAATGCTCGAAAAACCGAATGAATTCAATATAATATTGGATAAATTAATTGACGAGACGCTTGCTAACAACTAAAATGGTTGTATAACACAGACAGATTTTACTATTATAGTATTTTACTTTACGGCTAAAAATCAGTAACGGTTTTATTTTTAGTATATACTACATCAGACAAAACATTTTCGTATTGTTCTTTTAAAACTGCCATTTGTATGGAAAATTGAACGCTTTGGTTTATCTTACTTTGAAAGACATCTTGAAAACACCTTATTATGACAATTAAAAAATGCACTTTACTAAGCTGTTATTCATCGCCTAATTCCTTTTGCATTTTCTTCGGAAGCCCTGCGACAACTAAGTCATATGAATTTAATATCCAGTCTTTCATTTGTTTGTCGGTAATTTTTCCTGTTGTTTTTACGCTGTTCCACAGTTTCTTGTTCATATAATAACCCGGCATTACGTCACTATATTTTTCTCTTAAAATTATGGCTTCTTCCGGGTCACATTTTAAGTTTAGAAACTTGAAAGTGGTTATGTCAGTTGCACAAAACATCTTTCCTTTAACCGAAAATACAAGTGTTTTGTCGTCAAAAGGCATTTTTTCTTCTGCTCCTTTTAATGACAAACAAAAATTCCTTACGTCTTCTATATTCATAATTAATCGGCTTTTTCTGCAAATCCAAGAATATAACCGTTCAGGTCCTTTACATAAAACTCTTGCATTCCGTACCAAGTCGTTTTTAATTCGGTTAATTCAAGGTTTTTACTTTTCAGGTCCTGATAAAATTCTCGTATGCCCTCAACATCCATATAAAATGAAACGGTTGCGCCAATATTCTGTCCTTTTGAAAAGACAACATCATTTTTAAATGTGTCTGAACGCTGAAACATAAATTCTACATTGTCTTTTTGCATCATTGCGTAGACATACTCTTTGTTTTCTGCAAAAATCTGGTCAATTCCGTCTTGTGTTTCGGGAACTGCCATAATAAGGTTAAATCCGAAATTTTCTACATAGAAAGCAACGGTTTTTCTTATATCAGTTACTTCAAAGTTTGGTGAAAGTTTGCTTATCTTCATTTTGTTTTAGTTTAAAATTAAGTCACAAAGCTACTTTTAATCCATCTTTGATAATTGTAAAAATCGGTCGTCTTTGTTTTGATTTAGTTCTTTTGGCGTTACACCCGTATATCTCTTAATTTCTTTTATGAAATGGGGCTGGTCAAAATAATCGGAATGGGGATTTAGATTGCCATTTGAAATTTCTTCGTATGTAGCGTTGCAACGAACAATATTTAAAAATTCTTTTAGCGTAATTCCAAATCGTGTCTGAAAATATCTGTTTATTTGTCTGCTACTCCAAAAAATTTTTTTTGAAATTTCGGCAACTGTTTTAATGTTCTGTTCATAGACGAAGTCGAACAGTTTTAGTTTTCTGCCATCCATTTGCTTTAAATGTTTTATTGATGTTTCTAAATTATTCGAGACTTCAGAAGCAAATTTTTCAAACTCATCGCTTTTGTATTTCTCAATGCTCCAGAATAAAAAAGGCAAACTTACCGTTGAGTCCAGAATTGATTTTATCTCTTTTTGAAAAATATATTCAATGGCTAAAAGTTTAAATCTGATGGCAAAAAATTTAGTGTTCTTAGGGATTTTTATGTCTTTCGGTTTTGTCCAAATTCCTGTAAGTTTAACATTTGTAAGTATTTCGTTCTCAAACTCTGCAATTAAGTCAAAGTAACCGTCTGGTAGAATAGTATGCTGTACCTCTGTGTTAGTGGTTTCATAAAACCAAAAACACTTCACAAAGTTGTTCAAAAATCCATTTGGTTCAATTTCTCTGTATTTCATTTACAGTGTAGTATTAAATCTCCTATAAGGGTTTGTGGTTTGGATATGGGATAAGATTTTTAATTCAAATATTCAATAGAAGCTATTCTAACCCCGTATTTTACCCATACATATTAACGGCAGATATAACTTCATGGCAAGTCCACAAATAACTTTCTGGTGTATTCTTTGCCACTCCAATTATACCAATAAGAATATGCTAATTTTTCATGATGAGAGTATCCAGGCACTTTCCCTGAGTCTTTGTATCTCAGTCCTTCCCATTCTTCTTGAAAAACTATGTTGTTTCCAACTTTCCAACTGGTTATTAATTTGGTCCTAAAAAAATTGTTTTACAATTTCAGGATATGTTAATGTTTCAGCCATCAGGTTGGCTCTTTCAAAAAGAAATATGACTTTCACGTTTTTCTCTTTGAATTTTTCAATATTTAATTTTTAATACCCCGTCAGAGTTTCTAATATTATAATCTTTTCTTTGTTTATTTCAGCTTCTTACGCTTCTTCCCCCAATTTCCCAGTTCAGTAATGATTGGCTTCAGCTCATATCCGATTTCAGTTAGCTCGTATTCTACTCGTGGAGGTACTTCTGCATAAACTGTGCGTTTGATGATTTTATTTTCTTCTAATTTTCGCAGTTGTAAAGTCAGCATTCGTTCCGTTATGTTTGGCAAATATTTTTTCAACTCCCCGAAACGTAGCTTTCCGTTCATAAGATAGCAACAGACAGGCAAAGACCATTGCCCACCAATAATGTTGGAAGCATATACTTCAGGACATTCATTAGATAAAGCCTGTTTGTTGGCAAAATTGGTCGATGTTTCTTTTATTTTTGACATTACTTACATTTTTGTTAGTATCATACAATGGGTTGCCAATCTACGAAATTACAGATATTCATTTACTTTTGCACAATAAAACAGTTAAAATGAAGACATTAATCATCGTTACACACCCCAATCTCAATACTTCAAAGGTCAATAAGAGATTTGTCGGAGAACTAGAAAAATATTCGGATAAATACCAAATCCATAAATTATACGAATTATATCCGACAGGAATTATCAATGTAGATGAAGAACAGAAATTGATTGAAAAATTCGATAAAATCGTGTTTCAGTTTCCTGTATATTGGTATAATTGTCCTCCACTACTTAAAAAATGGTTTGATGAAGTTTTGGTTTATGGTTGGGCATACGGAAGTGCCTATAAATTAAAAGGAAAAAGAATTGGCTTATGTCTATCAACCAATGGAAATGAAGAGGATTATCTGCCAAACGGAAAACACAAATTTACACTTGCTGAATTGACTAATTCTTTTATTGCTTCTTTTAATTATATCCAAGCTGATTATCAATCTTTCTTTGCGTTTTATGGCTCTCAATTTAACGTTATCAGAAAACGATTAGAAGATGAGACCAAACAATATTTAGCGTTTATCGATAATTTGTAATCCAACGTGATAAATAAAAATATTAGTAATAATTATCCATTCCAATATTCAACATTCAGCGATCAATTCTCATGTTGTATTTGTACTCTTTAGCTATTTGGTAAATAACTATTCCAAAAAAACGCTATAAAGAAACAACTCTTACCATTTAATGAAAGTTAATGTTGGTGCCGTTGCTTTTTTGCAAATAAAAGTAACAAGGCTGGTACTAAAAGCGAAAGAAAGAGTAAAGCAAATTTTACCACGGTAATCCATGCCAATGAACCGGCTACAAATATATGTTGCTTCGGAAATTCGGAAAGGAGATAAAATACACTTGCATTTTCAAGCATATCAAATCCAAACCATATCCACGGGAGCAGCTTTACTGTTTTGAAGAAATATTTTGTAAGTGCTACCCGTTGCAGAGTGAATTTGGAAAAAGTATATAGAAATAGCAACATAGATAAAGGAAAAATAACATCAATAGTATATGTAAAACGTTTGTATACCCGTATTCCTATCTCGGTAAATGACTGCATATAGTGATATACAGCATCGCTACCGAATATTGGCTTCTTGTCGAATATTTCCTGTCCTCCCAGTAGCATACTTACCTGTTTGGAACCTGCGGGAACATTGAATGAATGTGTAATGATAAATACAATAATAAAAATCAGAAAGACGAGCCCCAGCTTTTTCCCGCTCATTTTCCCCTCTGTAGATGCAGTACTTGTATTATTACTCAGCAGTATTCCAAAAATAAGACCCAATAGAAAAATTGTGGGTATATAAAATAGGTGTTGAAAAGTCATAACCTTATAATTTTTACCGTTTAATGAACACCTCAAAGAACAGTTATTTTTTCGGTAAAAAAATTGGTCTGCACCAACATCAGAAACGCACGCTATTCATCAGCTTGCTAAAATTGGTCGGGTCTATTGCCAGATAAGCGGCGATGTATTTTTGGGGTACTTGTTGCAGCAAATGCGGACTTCTTTGGCAGAATATCTTAAAACGTTCTTCAATAGTAGTAGAGCGGAGTTCTATCTGTCTGTTGAGAAGACCTATGGACAGGTTCTCAGATAGTTTACGGAATAACCGCTCGACCAGTCGGGACTGGTCAAAGATTTCCTGCAAAGCGGCATAGCTCAGGTAGTTAAGTGTACTGTCTGTGATGCAGGTAACGTTATACGCTGATGGTTTCTGAAAAATAAACGATTCCATTACCACACAAAGGTTTGGCGGATAGGCAAAGCCCAGAATATTGGTTTTACCCTGTGTATCGAAGTTATACATCAGGATGCCTTTTTCAACAAAGTAGATATTGCGTTGTATATCGCCTTCGCTTACAATGTGGTCACCTTTTTTGAAGTGCTTAGTCCGAAAATCTTTGGTCAGAAGTTCAAAATCGGCAGAGGTAAAAGCAGGCTCCACTCTGTAGAAATATTCATATAATGAGTTCATTATGCATCAGGTTATCAATAAAATATTACCTGCAATATATAACATAAAAGAAGGAAAATCCATTTTAGACTGCAATTAATATAGTGTCTTACTATTCCAAGATCTCCCGCTCTCCAAGATATTGCTGAAACCGTAACAGATATCCGTCCGGGTCCTGAATAAGCAATTCTTTTACACCTTCTTCTATTGTATTTATTCTATACCATTGTTCTTCTGGTTTTCTGAAATAAGGAAGATCATTGGTTTCAATTTTAGCAATAACAGCATCGAGACAATCTACCTCAATCTGAAAATTGATTCCCCTGCCTCTTATGGAACCGAGCTCACCAGTAATCCATGCTGTAGCATGATCCTGTTCTAACATAAACTGGGAACCTTCGTATGAAATCAAAGCAAAATCATCTTCCCTTCTCTCATATTCTATTGTAAAACCTAATTGTTCTATATAGAATACTTTAGAAGCTTCAATACTGCGTACCAGCAATTCGGGGATTAATCTGTTAAATTTTATAGTTTTATCGTTGCTCAAAGTAAAATATTTATTGAATTTAGAGTAAAGTAGCTAAGCTTTCAGCTTTGACAAGCAAGCCTCTAAAATATAAAAAGTATGAGTATCACGCAATTGATAAGAAAAATATCAAGTAAAAGCTTAACTACAGAAGTTAATCTAAAATACTATTAAACAAATTAGGATAGAATTTGATATATTTGAATTGAATCTTCTAACTATGAAAAAACTGACTTTCCTTTTGGCTTTTATGCTTTGCTTCTCTATTGCTAAAGCGCAAAAAGCAGAACAACAAATTGACAAATTAATGACCAGCTGGCATCAGGCAGCTGCTAAAGCTGACTTTAATGGCTATTTTGGATTACTGCATGACAAATCCATTTATATGGGGACTGATGCTACCGAACGCTGGACAAAATCAGAATTTATAAATTTTGCCAAGCCTTATTTCGATCGTGGCAGAGCCTGGGATTTTACAGCTGTAGACCGCCATATCTCTTTTTCTAAAGATGGAAATACTGCGTGGGTAGATGAAATTCTGGATACTAAAAATATGAGTCTTTGCAGAGGTTCTGGTGTACTGATTAAAGACAACGGAAAATGGCAAATTGTACAATATGTACTTTCTATGACAGTTCCGAATGATCTTGCTGATGATGTTACAAAGCAAAAAACTCCGGATGAAGTAAAAGTTCGGACGGATTTTCAAAATAAAAAACCGCTTAAGTGAGCGGTTTTTTTATAGTATTTTTTATTGTTACGAGTATATCGAAGCCCAATACTTTTTGAATTGTTATGTCCGGAAATATTTTGTCTGAAGTTCAGAACTCTCTTGAGATCCGTCAAGTATCAATAATAGTATATACTAAATCTTAAATTGCATCTTCCCTATTATATGAAAGGGATCTATAGAGTCAGTATTCTTAATATAATAACGATTATAGCGCTTTTTGATTTTATTCTGAAAAAAACTAAGATGATCTGACTCAAATTTTGTTGATTTCGATAGCTTATTGCGAATTCTCGTAAGTGTTTGCCTTTCTACGCCAAGGTAACTGCATAGTTGCGATATACTTATGCGATTGAACAACTGAGGGTACTGAGAAATGAAATCAACATAACGTTGTTCTGCATTTTGAAAAAGAAAACTTTCCAGTCTTTGCTGCTGTATTTTGAGCTTTGCTTCCACAATCATACGACCGTATTTCTGAAATTCCGGAATTTCATTGTACATATTTTGCAAATGATCAGCAGTAAAATTTACAATAGCGGAGCGTTCCAGACACTGAAAAGTGAGTGGGCTCGGTATATTGTCCATAAAAGAAGCGTAATGAAAGGCATATTCCCCTTCAGGAATGAAATAAATGTTTTTTTCATTACCCAAATCATCTGTATGAAAAGCCCTGAGCAGTCCTTTTACCAAAAAACCACCATGTTGTTGAATATGTCCGGCAGCAATATAAACATCATTTTTATTGAGCATTGTTACCGTAAGTTTCTCACTGAATATCAAAAGTTGATCTTCTGGCAATTCAGGACATACGGTTTTGATATGGTGTAAGTAAATTCTGACTTCTTCATTCATATCTTGTATGCATTAATGTCTTATTCAACCACCTGTATAAAATTGTTATTTTCAGCCGTCTTCTTTCCCCATTCAGCGATGGATTTTAATAGCGGAATAAGTGTTCTGCCGAATGCTGTCAGCTCATAATCAACTTTTAGCGGAGGTTTTGTAGTGTGTACAGTACGTTTTACCAATCCATCCTCTTCCATTTCCTTCAACTGCAGACTCAAAGTTCGCTCTGTAATTACTTTGCATTGCTTTCTTAGTTCACTATATCGTTTTTTTTCAATTAAATGAATAAGAATTACCGCTTTCCATTTACCCCCTATATACTTCATTGTCAAGCTTGTACTGCAGGGATATTGTTTATTGTCTATACTATACATCTGTTACTATCCTTTTTAACCGTTATTGCAAAGATAATATACTATACTTATGTTTGCAACCATAAAAAGTATAGTATAATTAAACTTTTAAAAATTATGAATTTTTTAGACCTTGCAAAACGCAGATACGCAACCAAAAAGTACGATGCTGCACAAAAAATTTCAACAGAAAAAATTGAGACACTGAAAGAAATCATACGACTAAGCCCATCCTCAATCAACAGTCAGCCCTGGAAATTTACTTTCGTTACAGACGAATCGTTAAAAAAACAACTGGCAGCACAATCTTATATGAATGAGAACTCAATTAATGATGTAGGACTGCTTGTTGTGTTCAGTGTGATGGAAGATATTGCAGATTTTGAAAAACGCAATATTTCTGTTTTGCCGGAAGGCTGGATTGCTTTTTATGAACAAATGGTAAAATCAAATGGAGATGCCGCAACAAAATCATGGATGGAAAACCAGGTCTATCTTTCTTTAGGGTATTTTCTGAGCGCCTGTATAAGTATGGGTTTAGATGCTACTCCTATGGAAGGTATTGACCGGAAAGCCTACAAAGAGTTATTACCGCAGAACGGATACAATCCGCTGTTTGCCGTTACTGTAGGTTATGCAGACGCAAGTGATACCATGCATCCGGATGTATTGCCAAAATCCCGTTTTGAACAGAGTGAAATCATTCAGTCTATCTAAAACACTATTCAACAATAATCTTAAAAAGTAAACTGAGCAGATAGTCACTATGTACATCATCATAAATAATGAAATCTTATGTGTTCAGTAATACAAAAAAAACTTTTGTATATTTAGATGAATATTCAATCAAATAAAGAAATACAATAAACATCTATGGGACTATTTAACCTTTTTAAGAAAAAAGAACAGCCAATACAAAATCAGGAAAATAAAATATTACTCGCAATGCCTATGTTTGGTGGAGGCAATAGATACGATATCAACAAAATCACAGATTATTTAAAAAAAAATTGGAACCTATCTGTAACAAGCATGGATGGAGACAATGATACAGCTATTCTGGACATTGATGGAGAAAAAGTTGCTATTGCCTTTATACCCGCTCCTATTCCTTCTCATGATATTGAAGAAACAGCCCGATATGCATATAATTGGCCAACTATCTTGGATGATATCACCAATATGACAGGACATGCTATTGTTTCTGTTATGTCCGGTTCAAAAACTACTGTTGAGCGCTTTAAACTTTTAAGCAAAGTATTACACACTATTTTAGTGACTTCTGATGCGATTGGAATTTATCAGGGAAGTCAGACACTTCTGATCCCTAAAGATCAATATGTTGAAAGTGCTCAAAGTCTGAAAGATGGAGCAAACCCCATAAGTCTTTGGGTCTATCTTGGGTTAAGAACATCCGAAGAAGGCAATTCAATTTACAGCTATGGGTTAAAAGAGTTTGGGAAACATGAAATGGAAATCATTAATTCAAAACTTAATCTCGAAGAATTGTACGACTTTATTTCTAATATTTGCGCTTATGTCATAGGTAGCAATGTATCGTTCAATCATGGAGAAACATTGGGCTATACGGCTGACCAAAAAATAAAAATAACACTGTCAAAAGGACAATTCATCGATGGACAAACTTTAAAATTAGAGATATAAATAGGAATACACACGCGAAATTGATAGGACATTTCAATTTTATGCCTGACATTGATAAATGATGAAAATGCCCCAAAAAGAAGTTTATTTTGGGGCATTTATTATTTTCTTTCCAGATTTAAAAATGATCTGAAATTTAGTCCTTTATCCTCAATCGTTATTTTACCGGTAGAATCATAACGTTTAAAATTGTAATTCTGGATTTCTTCATAAGCCTCCAATGTGTCTATATATATTTTTTGCTGAGCATCGAGCTTAAATTTTATTTTTACAGTTTCCGTTTTATATACCCAGTTTTTATCGAACATATACTTACCGTTTTTCATTTGAGAATGGTCAATCGGATAAGGGACGTTAAGATGAAAGGTGATGGATTTTAAATTATATTTTTCATCATAAACAAACTCTCCTTCATAAAAATTCTCAGAAAAAAAACTTACCGTAGTTACTTTTCCTTTTACCATTCTGTCGAACTGATAATCGGTAATATTATTAAAAAAGTCTAATTCGGGGATGTTTACATATTTTCTCAGCACTATCTCAGTCAGCCAATATAACGGAGAATCATTCCCTGAATAACGTTCAAAAAATTTTTCGTTGAGTTGACTTTTATTGAGATTGGTATTTATTTTTGACTTATTTATTTTTTTGCTGGGTAAATTAATTGAAACATCATAATCAAGCCTGGAATTGACCAATGTATCATAAAAATCAGTCTTCTTAACAGAATCTCTTTTTTCAATAAAAGCTCTTTGTATTACTACATACTTATAATTTGATCTCGTATAATTTTTATAGGTTTGTTGTTTTACATTATTGATGATATCCAGCATATTTTTTTTAGAAACACGTTCGATCACCATTTCTTCCATTTCAGTATCTTCAATCTGTGCAAAAACAGCCGACGAACAAAACAGAAATAATACTATATATAATATGTTTTTCATTCTCAATCAGATAATTGTATTGTAATAATACAATATTAGTACCACAAAATAGATTTATACCAAATAAATCCCGTCTTCCTTTATTTCAATAAGCTTTTGCTTGTACAAACTTCCGATTGATTTTTTAAACGTTTTTTTACTCATATTTAAAATGGTTTTTATTTCTTCCGGATGACTATTATCGGTCAATCCGAGAAAACCATTATTATACTCAAGCTCATCTAAAATCATTTGAGCTGATTTTTCTACTTTCTCGAATCCTAATTTTGCTCTTGAGACATCTATTTTTCCATCAGGACGAATATGTTTGATATACCCGATAATACGATCACCTGTTCTGAGATCTTCATAAACTTCATTTTTGTAAAGAAGTCCTTTATGTTTTTCATTGATAATAACATTGATTCCTAAATCGGTAATGTGTGAAACAATCAAATCTACCTCCTGTCCCGGTTCCAGATCTGTTGACTCGTTATTTAAAAATTGATTTAATTTTGATGATCCTACCAGACGATTTGTTTTTTCATCTAAATACATATAGGTAAGATATCGTTTTCCAACTTCCATAGGACGTGCTTGCTCTTTAAAAGGTACAAACAAATCTTTTTCCAACCCCCAATCCATAAAAGCACCAAACTCATTTACAAAATTTACTTTCAGCAGTGCAAACTCGTTTAAATATATTTTCGGTTCAAGTGTAGTGGCTACAATTCGTTCTTCGTGATCTAAATAAACAAATACTGTAATCTCTTCATCAAACTCAAATTGACTCGGAACATATTTTTTGGGTAATAAAACATCTGTTTCACCATCTGTTAAAAATAATCCGACAACAGTATTTCTTGCTATTTTTAATGTATTGTATTCGCCTATTGCTATCATAAAATCGTTGTTTCCACAAAAATACAAACTTAAATCAGCTAATCCTTAAAATTTAAATAAATTAAATAACATCCTCTTAACAAATCTTTCAATCGGATTTTTGTAATTTGAAATATCATTTAATTAAAAACAAAAAGCTATGAAAAAAATGCATCATTACGCAACAGCCGAAAAAGCATTGCGAGAACTGGAAGAAAAAGGGTATAATGTTGATTTTAACGTTGAAGAAACCCGTATTATAGTTAATCCGGATGATTTTCGAATCAATCATATTTACAGATATGAAGGTATGTCTAATCCCGGAGATGAATCAACTGTTTATGGAATTGAGCAGATAAGTAATGGAGAAAAAGGTGTTTTTGTAGCCGGTGACCTTTCGTTTAATGAAGATGGAGCTGCAAGAGTTCTTTTAAACATTGAAATTAACGATAAAAAAAGTGAAGGTTAACCTTCACTTTTTTTATTTTAAATCTAAATCGAATGTTTTAAACAATATATCGATATCAGGATTTTTCTCTTTCAATAAATTGTATTTATCCTCAATGGTAAATGCTTTTTTTATTTTGATAGATTCATTTACTTCAATATGAATTTCAAGATCATAATTATTCAGTTTTTTTCTGAGAAAGTTTACCAGATCATATTTATTCTCTTCAAAACTAATTTTTGATCCTTCATTTGGTAACTCAATTTTTATCAAAGAGCCTTCAATTACCGGAGTAGCCATATTCATGGTTGAAGACATAAGCATTCTGCCGGTTTTAAAAAACTTTTCTGAAGTAAATGTCCAATATTCCATAAGCTTCTCAAGAGTAAATGTTTCCTTGGGAAGGTCATCAGGATTTACATGAACTTTACTCAGACTCGCTTCTAAATCTTTTTTCTTTTTTATACTTTTTAGAGAAAGTGCTGATATTTGTGGCTCATTAGTTGCCTTTGGCAAAATAATTTTTTGAGTAGCTAATTCCTCATCTTTTTCATAAGCTACAACATCTTCCTGTACTTTGTTTTCAGACACAGGAGGTGTTGCCGTTGAAGCAGATGTTTCTATATAAACCGGGATATTTTTAACAGAATTATTAAAAAAGTCAGGCGGAATTATGAATGAACCGGATTTTTTTTTTCAGTATTTTGCGTTAATGATGCCAGTTGCATCAAACACAGTTCAACTAATAAACGCTGATTTTGACTGTTTTTAAACTTTAGGTCACATTCATTGGCAATGCCGATTGCTTCAATAAGCACATATTGATCCAACTTTAAAGCTTGTTGGTAAAAAAGATTCTTACTCTCTTCACTCACTTCTAATAACTGAACCGTAGCCGGATTTTTGCAGACCATAAGATTTCTGAAGTGAGAAGCCAATCCGGTTACAAAATGTTGTCCATCAAAGCCTTTTGCCAAAATATCATTGTAAGCTAAAAGAAGATTCGGAATATCATTCTGAATGATTAGATCAGTTACTTTTAAGTAATAATCAAAATCGAGTACACTTAAATTTTCTGCAACTGCCTGTCTGGTAAGATTATTGCCGCAATAAGAGACAACACGATCAAAAATAGACAAGGCATCACGCATTGCTCCATCTGCTTTCTGAGCGATAATCTGTAAAGCATCTTCCTCGAAACTCACTCCCTGACTTGTAGCTACTTCTGCCAGATGATTTTTGGCATCATTAATAGTAATACGCTTAAAATCAAAGATCTGACAACGTGATAATATCGTTGGAATGATTTTGTGTTTTTCTGTGGTAGCCAATATAAAAATGGCATGTCTTGGCGGCTCTTCCAATGTTTTCAGAAATGCATTAAAAGCAGCAGCTGAGAGCATATGTACCTCATCAATGATATAAACTTTATATTTACCCGTCTGTGGTGGTATTCTTACCTGATCGATGAGATTTCGGATATCATCTACCGAGTTGTTGGAAGCAGCATCCAATTCAAACACATTGAAAGCAAAATCTTCGTTAGGATCGTCATACCCTTCCTGATTAATTTTTCGGGCAAGAATTCGGGCACAAGTTGTTTTTCCAACACCTCTTGGTCCGGTAAATAAGAGTGCCTGCGCCAAATGATTATTATCAATAGCATTGATTAATGTATTGGTAATCGTTTGTTGTCCTACAACATCTTTAAAAGTTTGAGGTCGGTATTTACGGGCAGATACTACAAATTGTTCCATATTCACTTTTGCTTCCTACAAATATACGAAGTAATTTTTCTTTTAAAACTATTCTTCCGGATAATAGCCCGAATCTCCGAGTTTAATCTTCCAATCGGTTCGCAATTGTGAAAGGTTAATATTCTTAGCCGGATTTCTGTAATCAATTTTTCGTTCGGCCGTAAGTTCTAAAAGGAGTAATTCTATGTAAAAATCTTCCAGTGTTTCTTTTGGATTATACTTTGTTTTAAGATTAATGTCAAACAGTTTTGCTGTCTGATTAGACCAAAATGCAGTCCAGCCGCTTTTAAATTCTTTTACAAGATCAAATGTAGTCTGCCCTGTCTGACGGTTGATTAGTTTTACAAGAATCTGACCGTCTTTTCGTGAAAGTTTTTTCAAACGGTCTTTAAATTGTTTCTCCAAATAATCTTCAGAACGCTTGATATAGGCATTTCTACGTTTTTTCGTATCCATCTTTGCCAGATTTTCATTAAGAATAAGCAAATTATCAGAAGTAGCCACTACATACGGATAGACTCTGAGAATACGTCTCTTCAAAACATTCATTGTTTTGACGCGTTCCATTTCTTCTTTAGAGAAATTAATCATCATTTCTGGTAACAGGAATTCCTGTTCTATATCTCCGTTATCAAGAAGAGTACTGGATATTGTATCTGCATATTTTTCCCAGTCGTTTACAACCTGAGCCTGTAAACAGTTACTAAAAAAAATTCCGACTATAAATATTAAAATCTTTTTCATTGCATAAAAATAACAATCAAATTTATTGATTATTTTAATACGCTTTAACCTAAATAATTAATTTTACAAAAAATTACAGGATGAACACAGAATCAATACTCAATACATCTTCCATCAAATTTCTTGAAAAATATTTAAACAATGCTGCTCCTACCAGCTTTGAAAAAGACGGTCAGAAAATATGGATGGAATACATACAGCCTTATGTTGACAAATTTCAAACTGACACTTACGGTACCTGTGTTGGTATTATCAATCCATCAGCTTCCTTTAAAGTAGTTATTGAAGGTCATGCAGATGAAATTTCCTGGTATGTAAATTATATTACTGATGACGGATTTATCTATGTAATCCGAAACGGTGGCAGTGATCAGGTTATTGCTCCTTCTAAAAGAGTCGCAATTCATACTAAAAAGGGAATAGTAAAAGGGGTATTTGGCTGGCCAGCCATTCATACCAGACTGCGCAATCAGGCAACGGAAGCTATCCCTAAAATAGAAACTATTTTTATCGACTGCGGATGCTCTTCTAAAGAAGAAGTTGAAGCATTAGGTGTTCATGTAGGTTGTGTAGTCACTTATCCGGATACCTTTGAAATCCTGAATGGAAATAAGTGGATTTGCCGTGCCTTAGACAATAGAATTGGTGGCTTTATTATAGCCGAAGTAGCCCGCTTATTAAAAGAAAACAATATTTCACTGCCATTTGGTTTATATATTACAAATTCCGTTCAGGAAGAAGTCGGATTAAGAGGGGCTGAAATGATTGCGAAAACCATTAAGCCAAATGTGGCTATAGTTACTGATGTTGGGCATGACACCACAACCCCAATGATTGAGAAGCGTATTGAAGGAGATATAAAAATTGGAAAGGGACCGATCATTGTATATGCTCCTGCAGTACAGAATAATCTGAGAGAATTGATTATTGACACTGCTGAGCAACGCAAAATTCCTTTTCAGAGAAGTGCTAAATCGAGAGTCACCGGAACCGATACGGATGCTTTTGCCTACAGCAATGGCGGAGTAGCTTCTGCACTGATTTCATTACCACTGCGCTATATGCATACTACAGTAGAGATGATAGATCAGACCGATGTAGAAAATACTATAAAGCTTATTTATGAGACTTTATTAAATATCAGAAACGATCATTCATTTTCTTATTTTGAATAAAAAAATCCCGAATGCTGCCATTCGGGATTTTTTTATTCGTCTTTGTTTTTGATAACCAATCTAAAACCTTCTCCGTGTATATTCAGAATTTCAACTTCTTCGTCAAGTTTCAAATATTTACGAAGTTTTGCAATGTACACATCCATACTACGAGAAGTGAAATAATTATCATCTCTCCATATTTTAGTCAATGCTACTTCACGAGGCATTAAATCATTTTCATAAAGAGCCAGCATTTTCAGCAATTCGTTCTCTTTAGGTGATAATTTGATTGGTTCTTCATTTTCGAAAGTCAGGAATCTCAATTTTGAATTAAGATGAAACTTACCGATTTTGAATTCAAATTGTGTATTTTCTGCTTTTACTTCAGACGTTTTACGTTGCATAATCGCTCTGATTTTCATCAATAAAACTTCTGAATCAAAAGGCTTGTTTAAATAATCATCAGCTCCAACCTTGTATCCTTTTAAAACATCTTCTTTCATAGTTTTTGCTGTCAAAAAGATAATTGGGATTTCTTTGTTTTTGTCTCTGATTTCTCTTGCTAATGTAAATCCATCTTTATAAGGCATCATTACATCTAAAATACATAAATCGAATGTTTCTCTTTTGAATTTTTCAAATCCTTCCATTCCGTTTTTTGCAAGTGTTACCTCAAATTCATTCAAGGTAAGATAATCCTTAAGTATAGCACCGAAGTTCGGGTCATCTTCGACTAAAAGGATTTTTTTTCCAATTGTTGTTTCCATATTTAAATATATCTGTTGTTGTTTACTTAATTTATCAAAGGGAGTTTTATAACAAACGTACTTCCTTTACCTTTTTCGCTTTCTACATATATATGGGCATTATGATCATCAATGATTTGCTTCACATAAGCCAAACCTAATCCATGTCCTTTTACATTATGCAGATCGCCTGTATGCTCTCTGTAAAATTTTTCAAAAATCCGCTTTTGAGCTACTTTGCTCATTCCTGCACCCTGATCCTGAATTCGAATCAGTATAAAATCTTTTACATTCTCCGTATAAATGTCAATTTGCGGAGCCTGTATGGAATATTTTATAGCATTGTCCAGTATGTTTACCAATACATTTGTAAAATGCATAGGACTTACCAAAGCGGTATCACGAACAGCGTTTAAATGTAATCTTGCTTCTCCTTCCCTGTCTTCAATAATCAGCATTACGTGATCAAGAGCTATTTCAACCAATTCATTGATTTCGGTTTTTTCTTTTTGAATATCCAATTCCCGCTTTTCAAGCTTGGAGATTCTCAGAATGTTCTCAATCTGTGCATGCATTCTTTTATTTTCGTCACGGATCATTTGCAGATAGCGCATTACTTTTTCATTATCGTCTATAATTTTCGGGTTCTTTATAGCGTCTAAAGCTAAGTTAATGGTTGCTATCGGAGTTTTAAACTCATGGGTCATATTATTGATAAAATCCGTCTTTATTTCGGATATCTGACGTTGTTTTATCAATTGATTGATCGCACTGATATAAGCAGCAATAATAACAAAAGTGAATAATAATGAGATTAATACAAAAGGTAATAAATCTGAAAACAAATATTTTGATTTTTCAGGAAAACTGATATATAACTGATATTTTGTATTATTTTCCAGATCCTGTAAAATAGGTACAGAATAGGTTTTATTTTCATCATATACAAAATTGCTGGACTTAATGGTTGTTGAAAGTCCATTACTGTATATACCGTATTCAAAATGTGTATTTATGCCATTTTCCAAAAATTGTTCTGTCAAAATTTCTTTTAACTGATCATTTGTTATACGTTTCTCTATAGGATAAGAAGCAACCATATCGTTGAATAACATATTATAAGTTATTCTATTGATTTCATCGATCTCTCCTTCCTTTTCAATTATTTCGTCCGGTACACTTTCAGAGCGAAATGAACGACTGGATTCTGTATCAAAAGCATCATCAAAGCTCTGCTTATCTCCGTGATAAATTTCTGTGCGGCGTTTAGAAGTATAATTTCTTAAAGAAATACTTTCTTTCTTACTGTCAAAGAACGATCCTTTTAAATTGTAATCTTCGAATGAAATAGTATTGGAATAAACAATTTCACGATTGGTTTGTTTATCTTTTTCAAAGTAGAAGATTTCTTTTATATCTTTTTTACCGGGGATTTTACCGGTTTTATTAATAAACTCGTTAAATTTCTTATCATAATCATAACGTTCCCTATCTTTAATCTGATCTGCAACTTTACCAATAATTTGTGTTACATGCAGCTTAAATTGGTTATCGTTGTTAATATACGATGTATTAATCCAATATAATTGAACAAGAATAATACCGATAAGTGATAAACTCATCAATACTACTAAAAATTTAAACTTATATTTATTCATTTTATTACACAAATTTAACATTAATTTTTAACATAAAAATTTCGTTAACTGAAAATTAACATTAATTTTTTATCTTAAAATACCTTTCAAAATCATCTCTATTTCAAAAAAGGTCTGTGTTAAGTCAACATTATTCACAACAAAATTTGATAATTTTATTTTTTTTGCATCTGAAAACTGATTATTTATTCTGTTTTTAACCTCTTCTTCAGAAATGCCATCTCTTTCTACAACCCTTTTGATACGTACGGGTTCCGGAGCAGTTATCAGAACAGTAAAATCACAATTTTTATAAGCGCCTGACTCAAATAAAATGGCACTTTCTTTCACAACAATTTCATTTTTTCCCAGCTCAGCAATACATTTATCAAAGTCACGGGCAACCGCAGGATGAATGACAGCATTTAATTCTGTAAGCTTATCAGGATTATTAAAAACAATCGAAGCTATTCTTTTTCGGTCAAGATAACCGGATTCGTCCACTACATCTTCATCGAATATGTTTTGAACCTGACGAATCATTTCAGGCTGCTCCATAATTCTTTTGCCGGCTTCATCAGCATAATATACTTTATACCCTAAAGTTTCTATATGTTTCATCACAGTCGTTTTCCCACTTCCGATACCACCTGTTAAACCTACTATTATAGCCATTATTTAAAAAACATTTCAGGCATTGCTTCCTCTGCCTTTTGATTTAAAACAAATAATTTGAAATTTGATTTTAGAAAACCTGATCCATACCCATAGAACTGAATTAAAGTAGCAATAATTGCGTATGCAGCAATTTTAAAATCTTTCGTTCGCAACAAAGCACTAATATACAACACTATAAAATAGAGAACAAACAATGCTCCCATATAAAAATTTCCCAATACAGCACTACTAACAGCTAAAATAAAGAACAGACAAAACAAAGTAGGAAACCAAAAAGTAATTTTGGAATACTCGGGATAGCGTTGGTTAAGAATTGGTCTCGCTTTTCCAAATTTATTAACCTGTCTGTAAAACTTTTGCCAATCAATACGCCTTTTATGGTAAACATAAGCGGGTTCAAATAAGCGGGTTTCATACCCCATTTTCCATAAGCGTATGACCAGATCAGGATCTTCGCCAGGATGTATTTTACCAAATCCCTGAGTTGCCTCAAAAGCATTTTTTGAAAGTCCCATATTGAAGCTTCTGGGTTGAAATTTACCTATCTGTTCAGACCCTCCTCTGATTCCGCCAGTGGTAATAAAAGATGTCATAGCAAAATTAATTGCCTTTTGTATATCGGAAAAAGAAGCCGCAGCATTATCAGGGCCTCCAAAACAATCTACATAATCGTTTTTCAGACATTCATCTACTTTTTGTAAATAAGAATCAGGCAGCAAACAGTCTGAATCAAGGATAATAAAATAAGACCCTTTTGCTTTTTGCATTCCATAGTTACGTGAAGCTCCAGGTCCCGAATTTTCTTTATAGTAATAAGAAACAGAAAGCAGGTCACGGTATTTATTTACGACATTTTCACATGATAATGAAGAACCATCCTCTACAACAACAACTTCAAAATCATTTTGATAGGTTTGCTGCGACAGACTTTCCAGCAGCTCTTCAATTTCGTCTGGTCTGTTGTATACAGGAATAATAAAAGAATAGATCATTTTTTTACATAAAAAGCAAATTTATAAGGAAAACTTATAAGTGTAAAGTTTATTAACACTTAATAAATAAAATATTTTCCATTTTTATTAAATAGAATCCCAATACCATCAATTTATAAAAATTTAGTAAAAGTTTATTACCATATTAATTGACGAATATGTAATTTAGTTCCTTAATATTTTAGCATTTTCTTTCTGCTTTCTATTGTTTGTACATGAACAGATTGAAATTTAAATAACAAAAAAAAGAACTATGAGCACTATAAAGATACTTTGGGTAGATGATGAAATTGATTTACTTAAACCGCATATCATTTTCTTAGAAAAAAAGAACTATACAGTAATAACAGCTAATAACGGGCAGGATGCGCTGGATCTTTTTGAAAAAGAAAATTTTGACATTGTTTTTCTCGATGAAAATATGCCGGGACTCAGCGGACTGGAAACATTGTCTGAAATAAAAGAAAAAAGATCTTCTGTTCCGGTAATTATGATTACCAAAAGTGAAGAAGAATATATTATGGAAGAAGCTATTGGTTCTAAAATAGCTGATTATCTTATAAAACCCGTAAATCCGAATCAAATCCTTTTGAGCTTAAAGAAAAATCTGGATCACTCAAGATTGATATCAGAGAAAACATCTTTGGATTACCAAAAAGAATTTCGAAAAATTGCAATGGATATGATGAGCGTCAATTCTCATGAGGGATGGGCTGATTTATATAAACGCCTTATTTTCTGGGAAATGGAACTCGAAACCATCGATGACCAGAATCTAACACAAATTCTGGAAAGTCAAAAACTGGAAGCGAATATTCAATTCGGAAAATTTGTTGAGAAAAACTATGAAGATTGGATTAATGATGATGAAGAAGCACCCATGTTTTCACATAAAGTCTTTTTTAAACGGGTAGTTCCAGAATTGCGAAAAGACGAAAACGTATTATTTATTGTTATAGACAATTTGCGCTATGATCAATGGAAGGCATTTGAAAACAGTATTACCAACCATTATAAAATAGAGAAAGAAGATTACTTTTACTCTATTTTACCAACGGCAACACAATATGCCCGAAATGCTATTTTTTCAGGACTTACTCCGTTACAAATGGAAAAACAGTTGCCTCAATATTGGAAAAATGATGTTGATGAAGGCGGTAAAAATTTGTATGAAGCAGAGTTTCTGAAAGAACAATTACACAGGTTGAGATTGAATATAAAACACGAATATCATAAAATAACCAACCTTAGAGACGGTAAAAAATTTGCTGAGAATTTTAAATCAATGAAAGACAATAAACTTGTGGCTCTGGTATATAATTTCGTTGATATGATTTCTCATGCAAAAACAGAAATGGAGGTAATTAAAGAATTGGCGGCTAATGATAAAGCTTATCGGTCTTTAACTCAAAGTTGGTTTAAAAATTCTCCTCTGTTTGAAATCATACAACAAGCACAAACCTTAGGATTCAAGCTTATTATTACAACAGATCATGGAACGATCAACTGTAAAAACCCTTCAAAAGTAATTGGCGATAGAAACACCAGTCTCAATCTGCGTTACAAGACAGGTAAATCTCTTACTTATGAAGAAAAAGACGTTTATGCTGTCAAAGATCCTAAAAGAATCCAACTACCGACAATCAACATCAGCAGTTCCTATATTTTTGCAAAAAGTGATTATTTTCTGGCTTACATCAATAACTATAACCATTACGTAAGTTATTTTAAAAACACCTACCAGCACGGTGGTATCTCTTTAGAAGAAATGATTGTTCCATTTATTATTTTAAATCCGAGATAAAATGAAATTTACTTTTTCACTTCAGGAAATTGATAATATTGCAGAAAAAATAGTACATTTAAGTTCCTCAAAAATATTTTTGTTTAACGGAGCTATGGGAGCCGGAAAAACCACTTTCATAAAAGCATTAGCAAAACAAATGGGGATAAATGATATAGCAAACAGTCCTACCTTTTCTATTGTAAACGAATACCATACAAATGAAGGACAGCCCCTATATCATTTTGATCTGTATCGGTTAAAAAATGAAGAAGAAGCATATGATATAGGATTAGATGAATATTTTTATTCCGGAAACTATTGTTTTATAGAATGGCCTGAAAAAGCATCGCACATTATACCGGAACAGTATCACACTATCGACTTTGAAATAATAGATGAAAACACAAGAAGGATAACGTTTATCTAAATAAATTATGGGAATTACAACACCTTTTTCCAAAAGAGAATTGATGCCGCAGGAAGAAAAATTAGATATCCGTAAAAAAAGGGGTAAACTTTTTATTGGGATTCCAAAAGAGAATTTTAAAATAGAGCAACGTATCTGTCTGACGCCTGAAGCTGTCAATATGCTTGTGACGTATGGTCATAAAGTTCTCATCGAATCCGGTGCCGGAACACATGCGAGTTATACTGATAAAGAATATAGTGAAGCAGGTGCTCAGATAACACAGGATCCTAAAAAAGTATTTTCATGCCCCATTATTTTAAAAGTGGAACCTCCGACACTGGAAGAAATTGCTCTCATGAAAGCAAAAACATATCTTTTTTCTGCCATTCAACTCAAAACACAGAAAAAGGAGTATTTTCAGGCATTGGCAAAAAAGAAAATTACCGCACTGTGTTATGAATTTATTAAAGACCGGGAAGGTGCCTACCCTTTTCTGCAGGCGATCAGCGAAATTGCCGGAATTGCTTCTATACACATTGCAGCTGAATATATGACCAAATGCAACGATGGTAAAGGCTTATTATTTGGAAACATCACGGGTGTACCTCCTACAGAAGTAGTAATTATCGGAGCTGGCACGGTGGCCGAATTTGCGGCAAGAACCGCTTTGGGTCTTGGAGCTAATGTAAAAGTATTTGATAACTCTATCCATAAATTAAAAAATCTGCAAAGAGTATTGCCGTATCGTATTTTTACATCAACCATTCAGGAAAAAGTCTTACTAAAATCATTGATGCGCTGTGATGTCGCTATTGGAGCCATCAGAGGAGCGAGCCGTTCTCCGATTATTGTTTCTGAAACAATGGTAGAGCGCATGAAAGGTGGGGCAGTTGTGATTGATGTATGCATTGATAATGGAGGCTGTTTTGAAACTTCAGAAGCTACAACTCATGAAAATCCAATAAAGACCAAATATAATGTAGTACATTATGGCGTACCCAATATCACATCCCGCTACTCTAAAACAGCGACATTAGCCATAAGCAACATTATTTCTCCCTACTTATTAGAATTAAGTGAAAACGGCGGATTGGAAAATGCTTTAGAATATGATAAAGCAATCCGATCAGGAGTATATATGTATCAGGGAATTTTAGTAAATCAGCAAATTGGAGAATGGTATGGATTGGATTATAAAGATATTAACCTTTTTGTCCTTTAAATAAGGATATAAATACCTTATCTTTGCTCAAATTTATTTTAAATGAAGTTCTCACAAAGATTAGCTTATTACCTGCTCGGTTTATTGATCGGGGGAATGTTTTTATATTATTTTCTCGATGCAAAAGATACCCGTTTTTGCTATTTACCCAATTGCCGTGTTTTAAAAGAATTAAGATCCAAACCTTTGCATTTCACAAAAGAAGCTGAGGAAAACATGAACACCTTTACCATAGATGACATTAAAAAAAGTCTGACCTACGGCGATGTTGATTTTTCTAAAAGTAATGTATCCAAAGGTAACGGAAAGCTCTATATAATTGAAGGAAAAGACCAGAATATGAAAGATATCACCATTTACATGGTCAATTACTCCGACAAAGTAGTATTGGAAAAAGTTGAATATACTAAGAAATAAAAAAACAGCTCATATGAGCTGTTTTTTTATTTACATCATTACGATTTTCTACAAATCTTTGAAGATCGTATGCATTAAACGTTTCTTATCATTGATGCTTTCTTCTAAAGAAATCATTGATTCGGTTCTGTAAACCCCTTCAATATCATCAATTAAGAAAATAACTTCTTTTGCATGACGTGTGTTTTTTGCACGGATTTTACAGAAAATATTAAATTTACCTGTAGTTACGTGTGCTACTGTTACAAAAGGAATATTATTGATACGCTCTAAAACAAATTTTGTCTGAGAGGTATTATGCAAGAAAATTCCTACGTAAGCGATGAATGAATATCCTAATTTTTCATAATCCAACGTTAAAGATGAACCCTGAATAATTCCCGCATCTTCCATTTTCTTAACACGTACATGTACTGTTCCTGCAGAAATCAGCAATTTTTTTGCAATATCTGTAAAAGGAACTCTCGTATTATCAATCAGCATATCTAATATCTGATGATCAATTTCATCTAATCGAAATTTACTCATAAAACAATTTTTATCTACTTCTAAAATTTGAGGTCAAAAATAATATATTATCTTTAAATATTTTGCATTTTTTAATGTTATTTTTGTTCTTTTAGTAAATCATTAACACTAATTAATCCATTTTTTAGAAGATCAAACTTATTTATACGAGAAACATGATAAATATCATCTACAGTAGCATCTTTTTCTAACGCTGCCAATACTTCCAGATGACCCTTTTGAGTAGGTAAAATCAATCCATGATCAACATTCGCTTCAAAAAAAATCTCATGATCTCTTAAGACCTCTTTATATTGCACACCAGTGCGCTCACCATTTATAGGATTAACAAAAACAACATCGTTAAATATCTTAATATTTTCTGGTATTTGCAAATATTTACATAAAAAATCATTATCATCTGATTTATTAAGCAAATAAGCCAGACTTTCAAAAAGAGATACAAAGACTAATTTTCGAGTAATTTCTCTTTCATAATCTCCTGAATAATGTCCCGCTTCAAATAATACTGTAGGAATTCCTTTCTGCATAAAATAGTCCCCGATGCAGTTAACATTAAACGCATCATCAAATCTTCCAACCTGATCAGGAATATAGTACTGCAATTTTTCATTAATTGCCACTATCAATTTCATCACCTGCGCTCTAACCTCATTAACATCCCTGTTTTCATTATAAGAAGGCGCTAAAAAAGACATAGTAGCTGATTTGTTACCTACGCCGAAAATGGTACGCTGATCATGAAGATTGAAAGCAAAATGAGGCTGAAATTCATCGAAAAGCCTGTGCAATACTTTTGTTTCCGGCTGCGATTGCGTAACAGAATCTCTGTTCAGATCTATTTCATTGGCGTTAGACCTTGTATACAGTTCAGCTCCATCCGGATTTAACTGAGGTATTATAAGAAATGAAAAATGCCCTAAAAAAGAGGTCGCATCCCTATTTCCAGAAGCAAGGAAAAATAAAAAATCAATAAGACCTTTTGTAGTGGTAGTTTCATTTCCATGCATCTGAGACCAGAGGTATAATCTCTGTTTTCCATTTCCAACTCTAACCGAATAAATAGGCTTATCCAGTACAGAGTTACCAGCTATATTTACCTCAAAATGTTCCGGAAGCTTTTTCAATAAGGCGAAAACATTTTCGTTTGTAACATACCTCCCCGATATTTCCTGCTGTAAGAAATCATCAGCTATATCAAATGTTCGCATATCTTAATTCAATTAAAGATTTATCAGGGATGAACTTAATTTTAAAAAATTGCCCATCTCCAGTTTATTTCTGCTGTAATCTTAACAACGTTTCAGGAGTTATCTGTTTCTCAAAAGAAAAATAACCCGGTGATTTAACCGATTTACCCGCTACTATTACCGTAGGCTTAACTTTAAAAGTCACTGTTGCTTTTGCATTTTTATCTCCTTTTAAAAACTGCAGAAAAACCTGCTCATTATTCGCCAGCAATTCATACACATTACCTTTCAAATTTACAGGTACCACTGTAGAACCTCCTCCTTCAATTTTTATAGGCTGATCAACTACTCCGTTAGCGATTTCAGTACCTTCAAATAAAATGATATAATCAAACTCGTTTACCGAGGCTTTACTTGAAGTAGGATTTTCAATTTTCACATTAATAAGAGCATTTAAGGGTAATCTTTTACTCAAAAAACCTGCAATGAATTTTGGCATTTTCGAGATATCATAATTCTTTGTAGCAATCATTTCATCAACAGCAACCCCTGCTATTTTAAACTCATCAATTGATGCTACTGAAAATTTACATTCCGCTAAATTTTCCAATTCTTTTTTCTGTTCTCCAAATCCACAAGCAGATAATAAAAACAAAAAAAGCAATGATAGAATCCATCCGTTTTTCATTCTTTTTTTTCTGCGAAGATACATTTTAAGTATAAAAAAACTGGTTAATCTAATGATAAAATATACATAAACACATTTCAGAAAAACACTTTAGCAATTATAATCCAAAACGATACAATTTCAGACAAACCATAAGTTTACATTTGTAATATTTTTATTATTTACAAATGTAAACAAGCTAAATAAGTGTATATTAATTAATATTTATATTATTAAATTCCAGATAAATAAATAACATTAACTAAAGTAAAAATTTAATATTTTTACAATTTTAAACACACTACATTTCAATTGCTTTACAATTGTAAATTGCTTATTTTAGCATCCTAAAACTTGTTTTTTATGACTGATTTCAACATCCGCCTCAATGATATTTTAGTACATTTTGAACTTACGCCATCTCAGTTTGCAGACCTAATCGGGATTCAACGTTCAAATTTTTCACATATTATTTCTGAACGAAATAAGCCCAGTCTTGACTTTGTTTTAAAGATAATCGAAACCTTTCCTACTCTGAATTTGTATTGGTTACTACTCGGAAAAGGAAGTATGTTCCAACAAAAGTCTACTACTGAAAAGACAATTTCAGCCCTACCGCCCACTGCTTCAGAACCCCAAAAAGAGACAATAGAAACAGAGCAACATAATCAGGAATTTATTATTACAGAAGGAAGCAAACCCTTAGAAAATGTAAAAGAAATTCATGCACCTGACATTGACCTGCCTTCTGAATCAGCAAAACGCGAAGACCTGTCTTACCCTACTTCCAGAGATGCTCCTGAAGAAATCATTCTATTTTATAAAGACGGAACTTTCAAAAGCTTTCGTTCCAGATAAAAATTTATCTTTGAAAAAATTACATCTTATGATAAAGCGTCTTTTGAGTTATTTCTTTCCTATTCCTCATAAAGTAGTAAAGTCACCTGTAAGCGAACAACTCGAGATCACATGGCTGAATGGAAAACTGATCCTTGATACCAAACATGCCAATTACTCCTATGGCAGCTTACAAAAGATTTTGCGCTATGGATTACAGCAAATTGGTTTTGATAACATCCGGGAGATGCAAAACATTTTAATATTAGGCGTTGGCGGAGGCAGTGTAATAAAAACCTTACTTGAAGAAATAAAATTTGAAGGAATGTTAACAGGAGTTGATTTGGATCCTGTTGTATTACAAATTGCCAAAAAGTATTTTGATCTCAAAGAAGATGAACAACTGAAGCTGTATCAGCAGGATGCTTTGAATTTTATTATGAAAAATAATGAGCAGTTTGATCTTATCATTATTGATATTTTTCAAGATATCATCATGCCCGATTTTCTTTTTGAAAAACCATTTATTGACCATGTAAAAAAAAGTATGAGTTTATCAGGAACCCTGCTTTTTAATACTATCGTATACAATCAGCAAATTCAGGAAAAAATTGCTTTTTATAAGCATCATTTTCATCAAAATGACTATAAAATATATAGTTTCCCTGAAATTGAAGAAAAAAATGAATTAATTATCATACAAAAAAAATGATACCTATATTTGAAAATATAATTGTTCCACATTATGAAACACAGTCTTATTATAACCCTTTTTCTCATTTGTTTTCAGTCTTATGGTCAGTATACAACTGAAATAAATACAAACAGACCAAGCCTGTCAATGGGAGCCTATTCCGTCAGCAAAGGTATTATTCAGATTGAGACCGGATTGGGAATGCAGAAAGACAGCTATGACAGTGAAACATACAACGACCGGATCGGGGCAGATGTACAGCTGCGTTTTGGCGTAATGAACGAGAATTTAGAATTGATAGCGGATTTTAAATATGACGCTACAAATCAGACGGTGTATGCGACAGAAAATAAATTCAGTGGTTTCAGAAACGCAACAATTGGTGCCAAGTATCTTTTATATGATTCTTATAAAAATTATGTTGACAAGGTCAATGTTTTGAGCTGGAGAGCCAACCAGAGATATAAATGGAGAAGATTGGTACCTGCCGTATCAGTATTTGTAGGAGCTGATTTTAAGTCTGACAAGTACTGGCATCCGAATATGCCGGCAGCCTCCATAAAAGGTATGATCATCACCCAACAACATATTTCCAATCACTTATCATTTGTTACCAATCTGATTATTGAAAATGCAGAAAATGACGATTTCAGAAGTTATGGCTATATCGCAACCTTATCGTATGGATTTAACCAAAGATGGTCTGTATTTGCAGAAAATCAAGGTTATTTCCGGGAATATGAAGGCGAAAAGATTCCGTTTAAAGATGACTGTATATTCAGAGCTGGTTTTACGTTTTTAGTACACCGCAATTTGCAGTTCGATATTTCAGGCGGAACAGGTATAGGCGATAATCCACAAAAGTATCTGGGACAAATCGGTGTTTCATGGAGAAATCACAAGAAAATTATTTTTAAAGATCCTTACGAACTATAAATAAAAAAATCCATTCAAATGAATGGATTTTTTTGTTTATATGACTTTACTTATTCAGCACTTACGTCAACCGTAGTTTCTGCTGCAATTCTTTTATAAGTACCATCTGTTAATTTTTCTCTGATGGCTTCAAAAGCAGTAAGCGTTTCTTCAATATCTTCAAGTGAATGTGATGCAGTCGGTATAATTCTCAACAAAATAATTCCTTTAGGAATTACAGGATATACTACAATCGACAAGAAAATTCCGTAGTTTTCTCTCAGGTCATTTACCATCACCATTGCTTCAGGAATAGAACCTTCAAGATATACAGGTGTTACACAGGTATTTGTATCACCAATATTAAATCCTCTTTCTTTTAATCCGTTTTGAAGTGCATTTACGTTTACCCACAATTTATCTTTTAATCCTGGATTGTTACGCAATAACTCTAAACGTTTTAAAGCTCCTACGGTTAAAATCATCGGTAATGCTTTGGCAAACATCTGAGAGCGCAAATTATACTTCAGATAATCAATAATATCTTTATCTGCAGCAAGGAAAGCACCGATAGAAGCCATTGATTTTGCGAATGTAGAGAAATAAACATCAATTCCATCCTGACACCCCTGCTCTTCTCCTGCTCCTGCTCCTGTTGCTCCCAGAGTACCAAAACCATGAGCATCATCTACCAATAAGCGGAAGTTGTATTTTTCTTTTAAAGCTACGATTTCTTTTAGTTTACCCTGCTGTCCTCTCATTCCGAAAACACCTTCTGTAATCACTAAAATTCCTCCACCCTGCTCGTTAGCCATTTTAGTAGCTCTTTCAAGGTTTTTCTCTAAGCTTTCAATATCATTATGTTTATACGTAAAACGTTTTCCCATATGCAGACGAACTCCATCAATGATACAGGCATGCGAATCTACATCATACACAATAACATCATTTTTAGTTACCAAAGCATCAATTGTAGATACCATTCCCTGATAACCAAAATTCAATAAATAAGCAGCTTCTTTTTTAACAAAAGCAGCCAATTCATCTTGTAATTGTTCGTGAATTGTAGTATGACCAGACATCATACGAGCCCCCATCGGATAAGCAGCTCCGTATTGTAAAGCTGCATCCGCATCTGCTTTACGAACTTCCGGATGATTTGCCAACCCCAGGTAGTCATTTAAACTCCAGTTAAGAATGTCTTTTCCATGAAATTTCATTCTTGGTCCTAATTCCCCTTCCAGTTTTGGAAACACATAGTAACCTTCTGCCTGTGAAGCCCATTTTCCTAAAGGACCTTTATTATTATGAATTCTTTCAAATAAATCTTTTACCATTTTTATTGATAGTTTAAAAACGCAACAAAAGTAACTAATATTAAAATCTTATCATAATATTTCACCTCTTTTTAATCTGTAATAACCGCATTCAGAGAAAAGAATACAGAAAAAGGTAACTACGTGAAAAAAGAGCTACCTTTTTTAGTAACGAAAGCAAAAATGCCTTCTTTTAACACTTTAATATTTCCAATTTTGTGGCATCAAAATTTAAAAAATTATAGAAGTGAAAGAATTATTAATTTTGAGAAGTGGAAACATTTACTTAAAAAAGTATAGAAATTATTCGGAATAATTTTTATTAAATTAATTCAATAATTCAAGTATGGATGATAAAGAATTTTTGGAGAAAATATTGGATGAGCGTAAAAAATTTTGGTTGGATATATACCCAAAGATGAATATTCAAGAAAAAAAAGAATATTGGCTGAGTAGTACGCATAAAGGAATGAGGTTGCAGGCAGAGTCTTTTGCAGATCCATATTCTGAATTTTCTAAAAAATGGTATGATTTCGCAAAGGTGCATGAGCCAGAATTTGATGATATTTTTAATTATGTTAATCAAAATTTGGGATTTGAATTTGATTGGGATGAGTATAGCAAGAGAATTACTCAATAGCTTTAAGTAGAAACGAAAAAATCCAGCACAAGGCTGGATCTTTTGTTTATATCAAAGTAGAATTAGTATAAACTCGGGAATTTTGCAGGATTTACTTCATGCATCATTTCATATACTTTTTCTACTACATCTTCTACACTTGGCTTTGAAAAATAATCGCCATCCGTACCATAAGCCGGACGATGTTCTTTCGCAGTCAGAGTTTGCGGTTCGCTATCCAGGAACTTATATCCTTTTTGTTCTTCAATAATCTGCTGTAATAGATAAGCAGATGCTCCTCCCGGAACATCTTCGTCAATTACAAGTAATCTGCTGGTTTTCTGTAATGATTTTACCGTATCATGGTTAATATCAAATGGCAGTAAAGATTGCGCATCAATAATTTCTACATCAATTCCAATTTCCATAAGCTCTTTTGCAGCCTGTTCAATAATTCTTAAGGTAGAACCATAAGAAATAATGGTAAGGTCATTTCCTTCTTTAATGGTTTCCACAACACCTACCGGAGTTCTGAAAGCCCCTAAATTAGACGGCATTTTTTCTTTTAAGCGGTAACCGTTAAGACACTCAACAACCAAGGCTGGTTCATCTGTTTCCAATAACGTGTTATAAAAACCTGCAGCTTTAGTCATATTTCTTGGCACCAGAACATGCATACCACGAATTGCGTTGATGATCATTCCCATTGGTGAACCCGAATGCCAGATTCCTTCTAAGCGATGTCCACGCGTACGTACGATCAACGGAGCCTTTTGACGCCCTGAAGTACGATATTGTAAAGTAGCAAGGTCATCACTCATAATCTGAATGGCGTACAGTAAATAGTCCAGATATTGAATTTCAGCAATCGGGCGAAGTCCTCTCATTGCCATTCCGATTCCTTGTCCTAATATAGTAGCTTCACGGATTCCCGCATCACCTACTCTGCTTTCGCCATATTTTTCCTGTAGTCCCTCTAATCCCTGATTAACATCTCCAATATTTCCGGAATCTTCTCCGAAGATCAATACTTCAGGTCTGTTTTTAAAAATGGTATCAAAATTATCTCTTATGATAAGTCTTGCATCAACCTCTTCATTCTCATCATTATATACCGGAAGTACTTCTGCTATTGACGTAATTTTTTTGTCTGATTCAGAATAGAGATTTGAACTAAAAGAAGGTTGAATTTTAGCCGTATAGTCTTTAATCCATGCTGATAAAATAGTTTTATTAGCTTCATGAACCAATAAGCGCAATACTTTTCTTGCAGCTACTAAAAGATCTTTTCTGATAGGCTCTTTAATTGCTGTAAGTTCATTGCTGTACTTTTCAATAAAAACTTTATTGGAAGAACCGGCAGCAAGATTGGCAAGGATAGCAACCAATTGTTCACGTTCTGCTTTTATAGGATCCAGATAAGCGTTCCATGCCGCTTTTTTCCCTTCTAATACTTCTTTTTTAAGTTCCGCATCAAGACTATCTAAATCTTCTGTAGCTGCAATTCCGTTTTCGATGATCCATTGACGCATTTTTGTCAAACAGTCAAAATCTGTTTCCCATGCCAGACGGTCGGTCGATTTATAACGTTCATGCGAACCCGATGTTGAATGCCCCTGAGGCTGTGTCAGTTCCTGAACATGAATTAATACAGGAGTATGATTTTTACGTGCTATTTCTGAAGCACGGGCATACGTATCTACCAACGCAGGGTAATCCCATCCTTTTACTGTAAAGATTTCATAACCATTAGTATTTTCTTCTTTCTGAAAGCCTTTAAGGATCTCTGAAATACTTTCTTTAGTAGTCTGATATTTTGCATGCACAGAAATTCCGTACATATCATCCCATACACTCATTACCATTGGTACCTGTAATACTCCGGCTGCATTAATTGTTTCAAAAAACAATCCTTCAGAAGTGGAAGCATTTCCAATAGTACCCCATGCTACTTCATTCCCTTCAACAGAAAATTTATGTTCTGTATCTATCGTTTGTGAAAATTCACGGTATATTTTAGATGCCTGAGCCAATCCCAACAAACGAGGCATTTGACCCGCTGTGGGAGAAATATCAGCACTGGAATTTTTTTGTTCCGTCAGCTTTTTCCAATTACCATTTTCATCTAAACTATGTGTTGAAAAATGTCCTCCCATCTGGCGTCCACCTGACATAGGATCATGATTCAGATCAGCATGTCCGTAAAGTCCTGCGAAAAACTGTTGGATATTCAATGCTCCTATTGCCATCATAAAAGTTTGATCACGGTAGTAACCTGAGCGGAAATCTCCGTTTTTAAATGCTTTAGCCATTGCCAGCTGAGGCACTTCCTTTCCGTCTCCGAAAATTCCAAACTTTGCCTTTCCTGTTAAAACTTCTCTACGCCCCAATAAACTACACTCTCTACTGATACGCGCAATCTTATAGTCGTTTAGCACCTCTTTCTTAAAATCTTCAAAGGTTAAAGTTTCTTTTGTTTTAGCTTTTTCACTCATAATATATATAGACGAAAATTTACTTTAATTTTTAAATATGGCACGAATTTAAAAAATATGAATGTATTTTGCTAATTTTTAACCTACTAATATCTGTTTTGGGTATTGAAAAAAATTATAGATTATATATTTATATCTAAAAAAACAAAGAATAATTAATCAAAAAAAGCCTAAAAAGCCCATTTTTTAAATAATATATCAATAGTTATTCTCTAAAACCATCGCTTTCTTTTAAAATAATATACCATGATGACAACGAGTAAAAACATCACAATCATAACGGTATAATAACCATATTTATAACGCAATTCTGGCATTACATCAAAATTCATCCCATAAACACCAACAATAAAAGTTAAAGGCATAAAAATGACAGATACAATGGTGAGTACTTTCATAATATTATTCATTCTATGACTTTGCATGGAAAAATAATAATTAGAAGCATTGTCAAGCTGTTTAATATCATAATCTATCTGGTCAAGAATTTCTAATACTTTGTGGTACATACGGTTAAAATAAACCTGATTAACCGGATCTAAAAATTTGACTTCTTCATTGATATTGATATTGCGGATATTGAATACTACATCTTTCAAAGGCAACATCGCCCGCTTCATTTCATTAAGATTGTTAGACTGGTATTGTATAGCATTTAAAATAGCGATGTTATGAGATTTTTTGGTATCGTTGAGTATAATATCTACTTTGTCTTCTATTTCATCTAATGATAAAAAGGTATTTTCAGTAATGGCTTCTAACAGTAAATAGAGAAGAAAATCTTCCTGCTTTCTTCTCACTGATCCTACTTTCGTGCGTATACGCTCTCTGATGTGCTCAAACAAAGCATTCTTTTTGTCCTGAAAAGATAATAGCAGATTATCCTTTATGATAAAGCTTATCGGAATAATTTCAATTTTATCTTCAAACAGTTGAGATACAGTTGTTTTTAAATTAAAAAACAATAGCCCTTCCTGAGTTTCTACTCTTGATCTTCTCGAAATAATCAATACTTCGTTGAGAGTTGATAAAGGAACATCAAAAAAAGCAGCTATTTTCGGAAAAATAGACGGATCATTTAATCCATGAATATTAAACCAAACCATATCATTTTCATTAACTGATTGCAGTAATGGCAGAATATCTTCAAAACGTTGAGCGGTTTTTTCAATATAACGCTCTTCGTTATAAATGAACACCTGTAAATCTGTTGGTTCATCTACATACACTCCGTTATATTCCCACGTATAAGGCTGTACCGTTTTTATGGTTTTGGTTTTTACTCTTTTTGACATGTAATTTTTATTTTAAATATACCATATTTTAAAATATCCATAGTATTTTTACCTAAACTTTAATTATGACAACACTATTTATCAACATAAAAGAGCTTTTGCAGGTAAGAGAACAGACACCACATTTCTTAGCAGGAGATGAAATGAAAACACTACCTGTTCTTAAAAATGCTTTTCTCCGTATAGAAGATGATCTTATCAAGGATTACGGAGTGATGGAAGACCTTACAGATAGTACTGCAGACGTTACTATTGATGCTGAAGGCAAGACCATATTACCAACATGGATTGACAGTCATACCCATATTGTTTATGCCGGTAACAGAGAACAGGAATTTGTGGACCGCATCAACGGTTTGAGTTATGAAGAAATTTTTAACCGCGGTGGTGGTATTTTGAATTCAGCTAAGAAATTACAGCAGATTTCAGAAAGTGATTTATTTGAAGAATCCAAAAAGAGACTGGAAGAAGTAATGCGTCAGGGTACTGGTGCACTGGAGATTAAATCCGGCTATGGCCTCACATTAGAAGCAGAATTAAAAATGCTTCGTGTAATAAAAAAACTCAAAGAAACGTATCCCGTAGCTATAAAGTCCACTTTTTTAGGAGCACATGCCTTTCCTGCAGAATATAAAGATAATCATGAAGCCTATATAGATCTGATCTGTAATGAAATGATTCCGGCTGTAGCTCAGGAAAATTTAGCGGATTATATAGATGCCTTTTTAGAAACGGGGTATTTTTCAGTTGCTGAAACAGAAAAAATCATGCAGACTGGTCTTCAGTACGGATTGAGATCTAAAATCCATGTCAACCAGTTTACGGCTATTGGAGGAATCAAGACTTGTGTAGAAAACAATGCACTGTCTGTAGATCATTTAGAAGTGGTAACTGATGAAGACATAGAAGTTTTGAAAAACAGCAAGACTATGCCCGTAGCTTTGCCTACCTGTTCTTATTTTATCTCTATTCCTTATACACCCGCCCGTAAAATGCTTAATGCGGGCTTACCGTTGGCATTGGCATCTGATTTTAACCCAGGAACTACACCATCAGGTAATATGAATTTTGTGGTAGCTACTGCATGTATAAAAATGAAAATGACGCCTGAAGAAGCTATTAACGCTGCAACTATCAATGCTGCATATGCCATGGATTTACTTGAGAGTTATGGATCTGTGACAAAAGGAAAAAAAGCGAGCTTTATCATTACGCAGCCTTTGAGTTCCTATTATCAGATACCTTATGCATTTGGCAGTAACCTTATAGAGTCAGTATATCTCAACGGTAAAAAATGGTCTTAAAAAAACACACCAAAATTGCTTTTGGTGTGAAAAAATAGTTATGAAAAAGAATTTTAATCGATTAAATCGATTTATATTTACCATAAACAAAATTATAAATAATAGTTGTGATAATCAATAGGCTTTTTATCGTACAAAATCTAAACAACAATAGATTTTAACTATACCAGCATATTTTATTAAGGATTTCAATCATATTTTAATGGATAATTTTTCAATATTTAACATATCAAATAAAAATAAAATCGTTCAACTGCGTTCAAGCGAGATAAAATTTGGAGAAAGAGTGCAATTACCAAATGAAAATGAAAGTATCGAATCCTTTCTTACTACAACAACAGCTACTTATATTTTATTCGGAATTCCGGAAGACATTGGTGTTCGCGCCAATTTCGGAAGAAAAGGTACTTCAACAGCCTGGGAAAGCACCTTAAAATCACTGCTGAATATCCAGCATAATAAAACCTGTAAAGGGAATTCAGTGGGCGTATTGGGAGCATTTGATTTTAGCTCTCTGACAAAAATTGCGGACACCCTCAATGTTGACAATATTGAAGAACGAAAAGAACTTTTCAAACTCGTAGAAAAGATTGATAAAGAAGTTACTTTTTTAGTTTCACAAATTATAAAATCCGGCAAAATCCCCATCATTATCGGTGGCGGACACAATAATGCCTATGGAAATATTAAAGGACTTGCTTTAGCTAAAGGAAATCCGGTAAATGTAATCAATTTTGATGCCCATACAGATTTCAGACCATTGGAAGGCCGACATAGTGGTAATGGTTTTTCATATGCGTTTGAAGAAAACTTTCTGAAAAATTATTTTATTTTTGGTTTGCATGAAAACTATACTTCCAAAGCGGTCTTTCACCGAATAAAAGAAGTAACGGCATTTGTCAAATACAATACATTTGAGCAAATTAGAGTACGGTTTGAAAAAGAATTCTTATCAGAATTAAATCAGGCTCAACAGCATATAAAAGCCGATCCATACGGTATTGAACTTGATTTGGACAGCATTGAAAAAGTGGCTTCAAGCGCCATTACACCCTCTGGCTTTTCTACTATAGAAGCAAGACAATTTATTCATTATATGGCTAAAAACCGAAACGCTTCTTATCTTCATATCTGTGAAGGCGCTCCTGTTTTAGATGAAGAAAAAAACAGTCATCTTGTAGGTAAACTCACGGCTTATCTAATTACTGATTTCATTAAAGCAAGAGAGAGTATTGTTCAATAACTCAGGTGTACAGCATATTCAAATGTATGCTTTATTAGCAAAAAAATTTATTTGTAGATGCTCTATTATCCATGAAAGAGCTTTCTTCTGTTTGATTTCTTTTATAATAGACAAAAAAGACCTGCTATAAAAGCCGGTCTTCAATGAATTCAATTTTGTACAAAAACGTACCGTATAACTATAGGTAACATTCATCCATATTTTTAATTCACTTCCTGAAGAAGATAGATCCATCCCGTAAAACGTTCTCCTTTTTTAGTTGTTATATGGTAATAATAAGTAGCCGTTGGCAATCGTTTCCCATTTTTTGATTGTCCGTTCCACTCATTTGTATAATCCCTTTTTTCATATACAATTTCTCCATAACGGTTGTATATAGCCAGATTTTCAACATTGAAATGTTCTAATGAGAGAAAATCGTTCAGCCCATCTCCATTTGGTGAAATTCCTTTGGGAATCATACAAAAATTATCAGCAGCTATCTCTATATTTTTTTTCTTGTGGCAGCCGTTCTCATTCGTCACCGTAACCTCAACAGCCAGCTGATGGTTGGATGTATTGATAAAGCTGCTTAGATTAAGCATGCGGTTATTTTCATTTATTTTCGTACCATTCACTTTCCATTCAAAAATAGATGCATTACTTATAAAAGAAGGATTGTCAACTACTTCAAGATATAGTTGACCACTTTCGCAGAAATACATAAAATTAAAATCAAAATCATCCCATACTACAACTTCAACCGATTGTTGGGTTGCACATTGTCCCTCAAATGGAGTAAAAATATAAGTAGTCGTTTTTTCAGAATCAAATGAAGGCGACCAGTTACCGGAAATCCCATTTAATGAAATAGTTGGCAACACAAAATTTTGATCATTAAAACACAATGGCATAAAAGAATCAAAAACAGGAATTGTTTTAGGGGTTATCTCAACAGTCATCTGAACCGGTAAATAGATAACCTCATCCGGGGTAAAAGTGTAGGTAGTAGTCTGAGTGGTATTGATTGCCGGTGACCAGCTACCGGAAATTCCGTTTACTGAAGTGGTCGGTAATTCAAAATCTTCGCCTTCACAAAACGGTCCCATCTGCTCAAAATCAGCAGAATCAGTATGGCGCAAAAATCTCACAGAAACATCATCTATAAAATAATAGGCATAATTGTTCATCATTTCTCCCGGAATAAATAAATAACTTATTTGACTATTTTCATTAGTAAAAAAATTACCAAGTACAAAACGGTTAAGGTTATTTTCTGTAGGGGTAAACTCAAAAGACAATAATTGCCAGTTTTCACTTTCGGTAACAGGTGTACCAGAATAATTTACATCGGGTACAATATCAATTAATTCACTCGAATTTTGCAACATGGGAGCGTCAAGAAATTTAATTCCAAAATTATTTATTGACATAGCAGTACTGGCTGATTTAAGCACGTAAAACTGAACTTCATACACTGAACCGATTTCCAAAGAAGCACTTAATGTTCCCTGAAGATATTCTCTGTAGGTAACATCAGGTATGGACATAATAAATCCTGCCATAGAATTTCCAGTATGAGGTAAATGACTGCTAAGGACTATTGTATTTGTAGAAAGAGGATGGGTAATACATGATGGTGAAAGGCTGGTATGATAGATATCACTTGTTCCCCAGTTCGGATAACTCCAGTAGTTGACTGCATTTTCAAATTCAGGACCTAATGGATAAATAGTACACAATAAATTATCCAGATTAACATCTTCAAAACCAGGATTAAGTACTAAATTTTCCTGTGCTTTGCTCACAATTGTTGTCAACATCAACAGAAGAAAAAAATATTTTTTACCCAACATATTTCTTCATATATTTTAAATATTCAATGATAAATTTATATTTTAGACAATATACTAAAAGAAGTTTAAAAAAATACATAAATTTAAAATTATAATATATCGCATTAATATTTATTTTTTATCTGATGCAAATGCTTTAATAAGTTTACTATTCTCTTAGAAAAAGTCATAAGTACAGGTAGGGATTAGTTTATATGTTTGATTTTCTTTATATTGAACTTAATTGCAGCAACTATTCATTAACACAACACTGACTTTGTATTTTATGGAGATTTACGAATTATCAAAACAATTAAAGATAAATGGTTTTAGTATAAATACCCTCAAAAAAGTCATTGACAGAAATAATGGCAACCGGGCGTTCAATACGCTTGACTATTATTGTATATATATAGTATTTAATTATGCTACTATAATTGTTGAAGGGGAAGAATATGAAATAATAGGACCCCATATTGTTTTTATCGGACCGTCGAAAAGTATTGTCTATCAAAAAAATCCGGAAGAAGACAACACCTATGTAATTGCTTTTTCTGCTTCGTTTTATGAAAGGTCTGCCAAAGACAGTATGTTTTTAAATTCAGAGCTGTTTTATAATTTTAATCAGGATGTTTTTATTTCCCCTACAAAAGCAACGCAATATGACATCAAGAGATTCGCCATTGACCGGCTTGCTCTTTATGAGCATAAAGACAGTGGACTCTATGTTTCTATTGCACATAATACAATTGAAGCGTTGCTGCTGGACGGCTTGCTGAATATTGAAGAAAAAAGTTTGCATATAACGCGTAAAAATCTACAAAACATAGATCTCGTAAATAAATTCCGTGTGCTGTTGCATACTGATTTTAAAAAACATAAAATTGTAAAATACTATGCCGATAAATTAAATATTACCCCGAGACGGTTAACTGAAATGACTGAACATGTTTTAGGCAAAACCCCAAAACAGATTATTACAGAGCGATTGCTGCAGGAAAGTATAAGACTTTTAAAACATTCTACAGCAAGTATTGCTGAAATATCTTATGAGCTCGATTTTAATGATGAGGGAAATTTCGGAACTTTCATAAAAAAACACTTGGGAAAAACACCTAAGGAAGTACGTACAGATTCTAAACTTAATGGAAATAAATAATTTTTAGGAATCTATATAAAAATATTATCCCTGTTAATTTAGTATTGACAGGGATTTTATTAGCATAAAATAAAATTCTCAATGATACTGTAAATAATTATATCAAGAATGTGATCTCTGAAATTGTTGCATTACCTCAATAAGCATCTGTACACTTTCAACAGGTAATGCATTATAAAGTGAAGCTCTGTATCCACCGACAGTGCGGTGACCTTTAAGACCGCTTATATGATATGTCTTGCAAAGAGTATCAAATGCTTCTGTATGGTTTGCATCTTTAAGTCTGAAAGTGACATTCATTAGGGATCGATCCTCTTTTGCTGCTGTTCCTTCAAAAAGCGGGTTATGATCTATTTCTTCGTACAACAAAGCCGCCTTTTTATTATTTCTTGCTTCCATTGCTGCTATCCCTCCGGCTTTTTTAATCCATCTTAGCGTTAACATTGAGGTATAGATAGCAAAAACAGCGGGTGTATTATACATACTCTCGCGTTCTATATGCATCTGATAATTCATAATATTTGGAAGGCCATTTTTTGGATTACCGAGTATACGTTCTCTGATAACGATAAGAGTGGTTCCTGCGGGACCAATATTTTTCTGAGCTCCGGCATAGATAAGATCAAATTGGGAAAAATCTAACTTTCTTGAAAAAATATCAGAGCTCATATCGCAAACAAACGGTATGGCTGTTTCCGGAAATGACCGCATCTGAGTACCATAAATGGTATTATTGCTGGTACAGTGAAAATAATCAGCATCATCAGGGATAGTATAGGCTTTAGGAATATAACTATAATGCATATCTTTTGAAGACGCTACTTCGATAACTTCTCCGAATGCCTTAGCTTCCTTTACTGCATTGTCTGCCCATGTTCCGGTATTGAGATAGGCAGCCTTCCCTCCTTTTTGCATTAAATTCATAGGAATACGCAAGAACTCCATACTGGCTCCGCCTTGAAGAAACAGTACCTTGTACTCATTCTGAGGTAAATCAAGCAATTCTAGAACAAGACTTTTAGCTTCTGCTAAAATGGCTAAGAATTCAGCGCTTCTGTGTGAAATTTCTAAAATAGACAATCCTGTCTCATTCAGATTTAAAACAGCTTTTGCTGCCTGTTGCATCACTTCTTCAGGTAAAATACTTGGCCCTGCACTAAAATTATGTACTTTCATGTCTTGAAATTAAAAGATAAAGTTAGAAATATAAATGCAATCATTTGTATGATTCTTATATAAAAATAATCAGATATTCGCGATATTTGTAATTCAACAAACCAGCCACTGCCATGCCAATAGATCAGTTTGAAAACAGCCCGTTTACGACCGTTATTTCATTTCATAAAGTTATTGAAACACTTGAAGATATTGCTGAAAATGATGAGGTTTCGTATCGGGTTGATTATGCAAAGGCATTGCTGAAAGAGGTTGAAAAACTACCGGAATTGCGTACCGGAATCACTACAGAGGAAATGATCTATGAAAATGAAAACCTCATCAAGAATCTTTTGGCTGATTTGTTTCCAACAGCGCTCAACAATAATGAAATAAAAGCTGTAAGCTTTCCTTTTCAGAATTTTACGTTCAATTTTACGAATCGTTTCAAAAAGATCATCCGTGAAGCAGGAAGTGATTTTGAAATGTCAATCCGAGACCTTACTGAAGATAATTTTTATATCATGAACTGTTGCCTGATATTGAGTGTTCATTATAATGAAAACATCGATCTCATGCGCCCACTTTTTTATGATATACCTGATGCACATGGTATTATCAAGCATTATAAAATTATGTATAATGCTGATTTTGTAGAAGTCATTCCTACTGTTCATGCAAAAAAACTAAGTCAGGAAGAAATCAACGAACTCAAAAACAGCTATAATAATCTGGATCTCTGGAAAGAAAAATTTCCACCGCATAGTTGGATTTTAAAAGGTTTCGGTATTATATCATTATTCGATGTAACAGTAGAAAGCGCTATTTCGAATCTCAAGAGTAAACTGCTCAAAGCGGATTCGGAAAATACCTCTTTTGAAAACAGTGAGTTGGATGAGACTTTTAAATCGGTATTTAAACTACCTGATATTCAGGTTGGTTTTTCATTTTTCAGTTCAGTAGAAAATCATATTATCAAAGTACCCAACAAACTGCATATCAAGAGTTTTATTTCTACGCTTGAAATCGATCAGAAAAAACTCATTTCATTATTCAACGAAATTTTTGACTATTTGGTGCTCACTAAAGAAAACTTGATTATTTCTGATATTGATGTATTAATTGAAGATGAAAATTTTAAAGAGTTGGGATACTATTTTAAACAAAAAGGGATTGAAAGTTTTATTTTTACTCCGGTATTTACAGTAGAGCAGATCAGCGGTATTATTGAATTAGTCTCCGGTACAAAATATGCTCTAAATACGATCAATGCACAAAAGTTAAATGATGTAACACCATTTATTACCGATACGTTTGAACGCATACAAAATGATATCCGCAATCAACTGGAAGCTTTCATCCAAAAAGAATATACCACTATACATCCGAGTGTTTACTGGAAATTTCTCGAAGAAGCCCGAAAATATTTTTTTGAATTATCTGAAACCAATTATATCTATAAAGAAATTGTTTTCGATAAGGTGTTTCCATTGTATGGAGCATCAGACATCAAAAGTTCAACAATTTTGAGAAACCGTGCCATTACAAAAGATCTTCAGGATCAACTGCACTGGTTACTCTCCATTTTTTATCTGATTGATGATGAAAATAATAAACTCCTTTTTGACCAAAGGATTTTTGAATTAAAGGAATTCCAAAACCTGCTTGAAGAAGGCTTGTCATCCGGAATCGAACAGGAAATAAACAAATATATTAATCAGAAAATACATCCGTTACTGAAAAATATTACAGACGAAGAGGTGATACGGGAAAAAGTAGCTGTCTATCTATCCCTGTTTGATGAAGAATCGCAGAGTTTTTATCAGGAACGTAAACGGTTTGATACTGCTCTGAATCATATCAATAAAAGACTTGCAGAAATACTCGATGCTGCACAGATAAGGGCACAAAATATATTTCCGCATTATTACGAACGGTTTGTGACAGATGGTGTAGAACATAATATTTATATTGGCAGTTCTATAACACCATCCAAAATATTTGATCAGATTTATTTACAGAATCTTCGCTTATGGCAGATTCAGACCTTATGCAAAATGCAAAATTTCATACAGCAAAATTCACAGCATGAAATGCCTTTTATATTTGAGATGACTTCCCTTATCTTAGTGTATGATACACCGGTTTCCATACGTTTCAGAATGGACGAAAAACGCTTTGATATAGATGGAAATCACAACATTAAATATGAGGTAATTAAAAAGCGAATTGATAAAGCTTTTATTAAAAACTCTGATGAACGTATCGTTCAATCCAACATGCTGACTATCGTTTACATGAACGAAGAGCAAAAAAATGAATATACAGATTATCTTACTTTCTTAGCTTCAAAAGCTATCTTAGATACCGAAATTCAGCAATTTGACATTGAAGATCTCGCAGGTGTATCCGGTTTGAAAGCGTTGCGCGTAAACATAGCACAAAATCCTTTTGAGGAATCTTCTCATTACTATACGTCAAAAGATTTGATACAATTAAAAACCGATGCCTTTAAAAGCGAGAATAAATGAAATTACTGAAGCGATAAGCCCAAACATAAAAACATTATAAGTAATACGGAGTAATTTGTATTTACGGTCTAAAACAATACCCAGATAATATAAATCCTTAATCATGGAGTTATACAGATATTCTCTGTCTTTCATCATTTCGTTCATTGCCCAGGTATATTCTTCTAACGGCATTTCATAAAAATTTCCGAAAAATAACAGATTCACTTTTCTGTTATTGATATCATCTCTTGTAAAAGATCCTGAAGTAACCTTTGGCTTCGTAGATAAAATGGCAAAAATGATCGTAATTACGCTTGATAACAGTAAAATAAAGGTAGGAATGATCAAATGAGCATTACTCGGGCTATCTAACTTAGGGATCAATGCCGAAAGGGAAATTGAAATGATAATGGCATTGACCGATAATAGAATATTGGCTTTACTGTCTGCAATACCGCTCAAGCGGGTATGATTGTTTAAGGTAACACGGAAAACGGTATCGATACCTCTTTCCGGACGTTCTTCTTTTGCTTTTTTCTTTTTTTCTTTAGCTTTATCTTTTGAGGTATCTTCCTCAATCATTTTTTCCAGTTTATCAGCAACTTTGAGGAGATTATCTTCTTTTTTGGGCTGCCAGTTTTTCTTTGCATAATCTGTGTAATACCGATGAAGCCGTGACATAATATTCCAGTTCCCTTTATTCCACATTAAATCGGTAATACAGGAATTAGAACAAAATTCGAGCTCTTTTTTCAACAGATTACTTATTTCTATATAATTATCTTCTGCAAAATGATAAAAATCAGCATCCCGCATAATCATTTCCAGATTATCTACAGGTTCATGGCTGAGTTGTGTTGATAAAATCAACCGTTTTACCGTAGCAGTATCTTCTGCATCAAAATCATTTTCCTTTAAAAAACTTTCTGCTATCTGAGCACCCCTTTCTTCGTGCTGCTCACAACCATTGATATATCCCGCATCATGAAACCATGCGGCAAGCTTAAGCAATAAAGCTTCCTGTTCCGTTACTTTTTCTCCGGCAACCAACTCTTCCACTCCTCTGACTACACGGATGGTATGGGTAAAATCGTGATAAAAATACCCTTTATTTGGTGTATCTTTGAATAACTGAAAGATATATTCCTCTGCTTTTTGCAGTATATTCATAATCATTAAATTAGTTACTAAATTATGATTTATTTTAATAGAACCATCAAAAGATTCCTTAAACTTTCTTTAATGGCGGGCATTCTGTGTTTGAATTCCTGTGCTACTTATAAAGAAAGTTATGGAACTCAAACCCAAAAACTGTTTTCTGATAACGAGAAAAAAAGTGAAATATTGCATGAATTCTATCTGGTTGGTGATGCTGGAAATTCGGAAGAACTACAGTCTCAAAACGTATTGCGATCATTGGAGAAAAGATTGAATAACGCAGAGAAAAACAGTTCCCTGATTATTTTAGGAGATAATATCTATCCGAAAGGAATGCCGGTTAAGGAGATAGAAGAACGCAAAAAAGCAGAACAAAAACTCGATTATCAGTTAAGCATCACCAGTAATTACAAAGGTTCTACCTACGTAATACCCGGAAATCATGACTGGTATCACGGACTCGACGGATTAGCAGCTCAAAAAGAGTATGTAAATAAGTATTTGAATACCAAAAATGCATTTTATCCCAAAAAGAACAATCCAATAGATAAGGTTAATCTGAATGATGATTTAACATTGGTTTTTATTGATAGTGAATGGTTCATACAAAACTGGAACCGGCATCCGAATATCAATGCATTAAGCACATATAAAACACGGGAAGATTTTTTTGAAGAATTTCGAAGCCTCATTAACAAAAATCAAAATAAAACAATTTTGGTTTTCATTCACCACCCTCTCGTTTCTAACGGTCCTCATGGAGGATATTTCTCTTTACGCTCGCATTTATTCCCGGCTTATAATATCCCGGCTCCGGTTTTTGGGACGCTCATCAACTATCTGAGAAAAACGAGCGGTGGCAGTCCGGCTGACATTCAGAATTCTTATTATTCCCAATTGGTAAACCGTTTAAAAGCATTGACACAAACCAATGAAAATGTTGTTTACGTATCAGGTCATGAACACAATCTTCAGTACATCGAAAAAGACGGTATCAAACAAATCATTTCCGGCTCGGCTTCAAAAAATGAAGAAGCAAGGGCTATCCAGCCTGTAAGTTTCTCTTCGGGAAAATCAGGATACAGTATTTTAAGAGCTTATAAAGACGGAAGCCTTCAGGTTGCCTACTACGGTGTGGAGGAAAATGAAGACCAGCTGTTGTTTTCACATGAAGTTTTGCCGGCACCCCAAAAGGAAATCTACACCATTCCAGAAAACAAATCCAAAACGATAAAGGCTTCTATATATCCTGAAAAAGTGACTCAAAAAAGTAAACTTTATAAATTCCTGTTCGGAGATCATTACCGGGAACTTTATGGCCTTGCTATTGAAGCAAACTCCGTAAATTTAGATACCCTTTATGGTGGCCTTACTCCTACCATCTCAGGCGGTGGCAATCAGTCAATGTCCCTTAGATTAAAAAATCCGGACGGAAAAGAATTTGTAATGAGAGGATTAAAGAAAAGTGCTACACAGTTTTTACAAACCGCACTTTTTAAAGATCAGCGGGTAAAAGAATCTTTTGAAGATACCTTTGCAGAAACATTTATAAATGATTTTTATACCACTTCAAATCCCTACACACCGTTTATTGTGGGTAATCTTTCAGATAACTTAACTATTAAACGTACAAATCCCATTTTGTTCTATGTTCCCAAACAAAATGCACTGGGTAAATATAATGCCTTATATGGCGATGCTTTATATATGATTGAAGAACGGCCAAGTGATTCTCAGTTAGATGCTGATAATTTTGGAAATCCGGATGCTATCATAAGTACTGATGATGTTATCAAAAACCTGATGAAAGATGAAAAATATGAAGTTGATGCCGATGAGTTTCTAAAGGTAAGAATCTTTGACATGCTTATTGGCGACTGGGATCGTCATGCTGATCAATGGAGATGGTCTGAATACAGAAAAGATGGAAAAATCATCTATCAGCCTATTCCGCGTGACCGCGATCAGGTATTTGCAAAAATTGACGGTGCCTTATTATCACTTATCAAAAAATTACCTCCACTGCGTCATATGCAAAGTTTCAAAAAAGAATTTCCAAATCCGCGCTGGATGAATAAATCTGCTTTTCCTCTTGATGTAAAATTTCTTCAGGAAAAATCTTTAGAGGAGTGGCAAAACATGGCACAACAGGTGGTTGATGGAATATCTGATGAAAATATCGAAAGAAGTTTTGCGCTGCTTCCAAAAGAAATTCCTGCAAAAACAAATGAAGAAATCAAAGAAATATTAAAAATACGCCGTTCCAAACTGGTAGCCTATGTTGGGGATTTTTATAAAGAATTATCAAAAACGATCATTCTGACCGGTACTGATAAAAAAGATACGTTTCTTATTGACAAGAATGATGATAATACGGTAAAAGTCACCTATATACGTTCTAAAAAGAATGGAGATGAAGTACAGTCAGTCAACACATACGATGCTAAAAACACCAGAGAAATATGGATTTACGGCTTGGATGACAACGACCATTTTATTGTAAAAGGAAAGAATAATGCGATAAAAATCAGACTGATTGGCGGCCCTAACAATGATATTTACGATATAAACGATACAAAAAATGTAAAAGTTTATGATTATGCTTCAAAAAACAATACTTATACTGATGCCCGAAAAAGCAATCTTTTTTTAAGCAATATGTACAATGTCAATCAATATGATTACCGCAAGGTACCTTTAAACATTTTGAGCGTATTGCCCAATGCAGGTTACAACCCTGATAATGGTTTAAAAATCGGATTTAACGCTACTTACACTGTAAACAATTTTGTTCAGAATCCGTATTCACAAAAACATCATCTGAAAGGTAATTTTGCTTTTGCTACAAACGGAATTGAATTGGGGTATGAAGGAGCCTTTAAAAATGCAACTAATAACTGGATGTTCACCATCAAAGCAGATTTGACAGATAGCAATTTTACTCAAAATTTTTTTGGTATAGGTAATGAAACGGTTAACAATGATAAAGTATTGGGAAAAAATCATAACCGTGTGCGTATGGAAACGTATAAAGTAGAACCCGGTTATAAATATGAAGGCCGAAACGGAGGCAGTTTTGAAATTTCCGGTGGGGCAGAATCCATTAAGATAGAAGACACGAAACATCGCGAAATTGACACAGCTTACGCTCATAATGAAAATCTGTATAAGGCACAACAGTTTGGTTTTGGAAAACTACACTATATTTTTAAAAATTACAACAATAAAAGTTATCCTACTCTCGGCTTCGGCTTTGATTTGGAATACGGGTTTAAAGCGAATCTCAAAGAAGCAAATGTTAACCACAATTATATAGACAGCAGACTTAATTTTGTTGTTCCTCTCAATCAAAAGGAAAGCTTTGCATTTTCCTCTACCTTCCTTTCAAAAATAATTATGGGTAATACCTATGAATTTTATCAGGGAGCGGCCATTGGTGGCGCTAAAAGTTTGAGAGGTTTCAGAGAGCAACGGTTTATAGGTAAACAATCTTTTGTACACAGTTCGGATATCCGTTGGCATATAGGAGACATTCGTCAGGGAATTGTTCCAATGAAATATGGTATGCTGGCAGGATTTGATTATGGTAAAGTCTGGGCTGTAGAAAATTCGAATAAGTGGCACAATAGCTACGGAGCCGGAATATGGCTCAGTGCTATTGAAACCCTTACTTTTAATCTGAATTATTTCAGAAGCAGTGAAGACGATATCATTACTTTTGGTTTAGGGTTCGCCTTTTAAATCTGTAAGTGTAATACGATACAGCTTTCCACCTTCTTTCTTTTTAACCTCATCAGAAATCCATAGTGTTTGTTCATCTCTGAATACTATGGATTCTTTTTGTGAGGTATGATTCAAATCATACATCTGTATGTTTTTTTCAGTAAAAACGTCATTTTCAAAATCGCTTATCAGCCACACTCTGGAACTGGACAATAAAGCAATTGTTTTCCCATCAGGACTCAAGGCAGCATCGGTTATAGCACAATGGCGGTAGTGATTGCAGCTTTTGAGTGTCGCAATGCGTTTGGCTTCGAACTTTCCGGGCTTATTAGGTATTTTATATACATAAAATGTACCGTCAAATCCTTTACTTCTGTTTTTTGTAAAAACATAAAAGTACTCTTTATGTACAATAAAAGACTCCGCATCAAAAAATAGTTCCGTATTCTTGGGAGGAAATTTTTTCTGTTCCGGATAGAAAAAAGATGTGGTTTGCAGAACAGCAGCCTCTTTTTTTTGCAGATCTGAATTTGCAATTTTATAAATACTCAGATCCGTTCTTTCATTTTTATTATTGCCAAAATCACCAATATAAAAATCTCCTTTTTCATCTTTTGTCAGTGCTTCCCAATCGTGATTATGAACCTCTTTTATAAGAACCTGAGATTTGATTTCTCCGGTTGAGTCCAGTCCGAATAAAATATTTTTATTTCCGCTGTCTTCGAGTACAAAAAGTAAGTTACTATTGCTGTCATACATCATTCCCGAAACTTCTTTCAGTTCGTTTGGAAACGAATAAACCTCCTGCAGTTTTTTTTCTGTCTGACTCTTACAGGATAGAAGGGATAAAAAACATATTGTAATAATGCTATTTTTCATGCTGAAATTCTTTAAAGACAAATTATGTTTAAAAAACATCTATTTCTTGCTATAACCCAATTAGTTAGGGAAAAATCAAGTAATAAATATCAATTATATAACTACTAAAACAAGGGTTTATTATACCCGTAAAAACAATATAATATTATTTTTTGTCTTTCTACAAGTTACATTTTTAATTTCAGAAATGTCTTTTTTATTAAGAATACTTCAGTAATGCCTCATAAGGATCACCTGTCAAACCAAGAAGTAAGCAAAATGCGGGCTCTGTTTTATAGCCCTGCTTTTTTAAGTAGATTACCTTTTGCCTGAATGCTTCACCTTTTTGCTCTAAAATACGCTGCTCAACAAGCAAATGCCGGTAGGCATTCTGCTTCATTGTAGGGATAGTCTGTCCAAAAATTTCTATTTCAAAATGCTCCGTATAAAAAGAGCAAATAACGGTTTCTGCAGTATCGGTTTTTCTGTTCCGAATTGTAAATCCATTATATTTTGAAAAATTTTTATACAGTATTTCTTCAAAATAGGCTGCATTCTGAAAACAGCAGATAATATCCAGATCACTGCTGTCAATATCAACAGCAATGGGTATGGTACCCGTGAGTATGGGATCATAGGCATTCAGTATTTCCATAATATTATTTTCGGTCAATACCTGATATGCCCTCTTTTGCTTTAAGGAGCCTTCTTTTAAATAATCAATAGTACAAAATTTACTGTTCAATTATATTCCATTTAAGTTTTAAATACTATCCTTTTTTCCAACGTCTTACTTAGCGTCTGATCCAGTCATAATCTATGAGATGTGCTAAATTATTGGTTTCATTTCGTTCTGCATTAGAACGCAAATAGCTTCCTTCTGTGGTAGTGACCAATTCAACCTCTTCCCCTACAATCCAAGCAGATACATTGTAATCCCAGATCCAGGTCGTAGCTCTGTTTTCTTTTATTCCCAAAAGTAAAATAGCTTCTGCTTTAGAGATTTTTTCTAAACGGGTTGCGGTATTTTTTTCAACATCTACCGTATGAAACCCATAGTGAGTAATCAATTTGTTGGAATCTGTCCAAATTCCTGAAATTCTGAATAATGCCATAATTAGTAATATTTAGTAGTAGTAAGTTATTTGACTGCAAAAAAGTGAGAATAGCCGGATAAAACAAGAGGTTTGGTAGAGAAATTTTGAACAGCTCATTCCTTTATTCTGCAATATCAAATCCAAACTTATGGAATTAAAGGATTTTTACAAAAAAAAACTTAATTTTTATGAAAAAAAAATAATCTTCAAACTAATAATTTTCCTTATAGCATTTATAATAAACTTGCAATTTTCATAAAATAGCATTATTTTTCATAAAATATCTTTATTTTGCAATGCGCTTTATCAAACAAACATCAAATCTATGAGTACTATTTTAAGATTATTCGATATTCCTTACTATCAGCAGAAAAATTATCCGCTAAAGAAGTCTTTTGTAACTAAATATGGTAATCAGTGGGTTGCTACTTCTACGGATGAATACATTGATAAAGCAAATGCGGTCTCCAGAGCTCTCCATGCCATGGGAATAAGAAAAGGAGATAAAATAGCTGTGATCACTTCCGCAAACAGAACAGAGTGGCATATACTTGATATCGGGGCTCTTCAAATCGGGGCTGTAACTGTTCCCATATATCCGACTATTTCAGCTGAAGATTACGAATACATCATTAAACATTCTGAAAGTACTTATGTATTTGTTTCTGATAAAGAAATATTAGCAAAACTGGATAGCATTAAATTTAATATTCCAAAATTGCGCGGTATTTTTTCATTTGATGAAATTCCGGGTTGCGCTAACTGGAAAAAAATACTTGATGCCGGATACGAAGCAAGAAACCAACAGGAAATAGAACAAATTAAATATTACATAGATCCTAAAGAACTGGCTTCTATCATCTACACTTCAGGAACTACCGGAAGACCTAAAGGAGTTTTACTCACCCATGAAAACATTGTATCCAATATTTTAGGAAGTGAACCCAGAGTACCTTTTGAGAAAGGCAAATATATCAGTCTGAGTTTTTTACCATGTTGCCATATTTTTGAACGAATGATTCTATACCTCTATCAGTATTTAGGTGTTTCTATACACTTTGCAGAGTCAATTGAAAAAATAAGTGACAATTTACAGGAAGTAAAACCGGATGTAATGACGGTCGTACCAAGAGTGTTAGAAAAAGTATATGACAAAATTTACCATAAAGGAACCGAATTATCCGGCATTAAGAAAACACTTTTCTTTTGGGCACTTAAATTGGGGCATAAATTTGAGCCTTATGGTGCCAATGGCGGTTGGTATGAATTTAAGCTTAAAATAGCCAGAAAATTAATATTCAGCAAATGGCACGCTGCACTCGGCGGTAATCTCAAGCTTTTAGTATCGGGGTCTGCCCCTCTTCAACCACGCCTGGCAAGAGTATTTGGTGCAGCAGGAATTCCCGTTATGGAAGGTTACGGACTTACCGAAACATCACCGGTTATTGCAGTAAATGATCAGAGAAATCACGGCTGGAAGATTGGAACTGTTGGAAAAATATTGCATAATATAGAAGTAAAAATAGCCGATGACGGTGAAATTTTATGCAAAGGTCCGAGTATTGCACAAGGATACTATAAAGAACCAGAAAAAACAGCTGAGGCCTATATAGACGGATATTTTCATACCGGTGATATTGGAGAAATTGATACACAGGGCTTTTTAAAGATAACCGATCGCAAAAAGGAAATGTTTAAAACGTCAGGAGGTAAATATGTTGCTCCGCAAATCATAGAAAATGCCATGAAGCAATCTCGCTTTATTGAGCAGATTATGGTAATTGGAGAAGGAGAAAGAATGCCCGCAGCACTCATACAGCCTAATTTTGAATTCCTTAAAGAATGGGCCAACAGAAAAGGTGTTAATCTTGGATTCTCCTATGATGAAGTTGTAAAAAACAATCTCGTAATCGAACGTATTCAGGAAGAAGTCAATGAAATCAATAAAAAGTTTGGAAATTGGGAACAAATCAAAAAATTTGAACTCACACCTGAAATATGGTCTATTGAAGGTACAGAACTTACACCGACTCTGAAATTGAAACGCAAAGTAATACTTGCTAAATATCAGAAACTATACGACAAAATCTATAAAAAATAAAAAAAGGTTGTTCAGTGTGAACTGCCCCCAAAAAGTTAGACACTATTTGGGGGCATTTTTATGGAAAGAAAAGTCAAGTACAATTATGAGTTTAAACTTCGCTGCATAGGTGAGGTTTTGAATAAAAACAGGTCAAAAGAATCG
>Ga0308157_10000815_pt1 | contig 83716 bp, 85 predicted proteins | sample PhyBR1_FD_201035 | JGI IMG/M metagenome (GOLD analysis project Ga0308157, IMG submission 201035) | Phyllosphere microbial communities from UC Gill Tract Community Farm, Albany, California, United States - DLSLB.R1 | ecosystem: Host-associated > Plants > Phyllosphere > Unclassified | place: USA...
GGCAAATTCCCCGGCCGCAACGGCAACGTTGCGGCTTTCTTTTTGCCTGTTGTGCGCCCTCTCCTTTTGCACAGCCAATGCGAGGATTGCGGGCACTCTGCTGCGTGCTGCCATTGCGGCTTTTGTTCCCGTAGTGCCGAGCCATACTCGGCTCGGGCTTTACCGGGAAAGCCTCTGCCGAGCATGGCTCGGCACTACCTCATTCGCCTTTGGCGAATTTCTGTAGTGCATCACCTTGCAGGCGATACACGGTCCATTCGTCCTGGGCGACCGCGCCGGCGGCCTTGTAGAAATCGATGGCCGGGGTATTCCAATCCAGCACCGACCACTCAAAACGCCCACACCCCTGCGCCACCGCCAAGCGTGCGATGTACTGCAGCAGGGCCTTGCCCGCACCACTGCCGCGTGCCTCGGGGCTGACGTACAGATCTTCCAGGTAGATGCCGTTGCGGCCCAGCCAGGTCGAATAGTTGTAGAAAAACACCGCATAACCGATGGCCTGGCCATCGCGCTCACAGATCAGCGCTTGCGCCTTGGCATCGGCACCAAACAGGCTGGCGCGAATGCCGGCCTCATCGGTCTGTACCGAGGATTCGGCCTTCTCGTAGATGGCCAATTCGCGGATGAAGTGCAGGATCAGGCCTGCGTCATCGGCAACTGCCGGACGAATCTGCACTTCAGCCGCGCACATCACTCAGCTCCGCGCCGCAGCAACATTGCCGCGCATCTTGCTGATGACATCGGCGTAACTGGGTGCGTTGAAGATGGCCGAGCCGGCCACGAAGGCATCGGCACCGGCGGCGGCGATTTCGCCGATGTTGTCGGCCTTGACGCCACCATCCACTTCCAGCAGCACCGGCTTGCCGAGCTTGTCGATCATCGCCCGCACCGCGCGCAGCTTGTCCAGCGTCGACGGGATGAAGGCCTGGCCACCGAACCCCGGGTTCACCGACATCAGCAGCACCAGGTCCAGGTCCTCCAGCACCCAATCCAGCACTTCGACCGGGGTGGCCGGGTTCAGCACCAGGCCGGCCTTGCAACCGTGCGACTTGATCAGTTGGATGGTGCGGTGGACGTGGCGGCTGGCTTCCGGGTGGAAGCTGATGATGCTGGCGCCGGCCTCGGCGAAGTCCGGCACGATGCGGTCTACCGGCTCGACCATCAGGTGCACGTCGATCGGCGCGGTCACGCCGTGCTTGCGCAGGGCCTGGCAGACCATCGGGCCGATGGTCAGGTTGGGCACGTAGTGGTTGTCCATCACGTCGAAATGGACCCAGTCGGCACCAGCTGCCAGGACGTTGTCGACCTCCTCGCCGAGCTTGGCGAAATTGGCCGAGAGAATGGACGGGGCGATGATGCAGTTGGACATGACGGGGGCCTTTCAGCGCTTGCGCAGGGTTTTGATGCGGTCATAGGCGGCGTTGATCTGCCGGGCCTTCTTTTCGGCCTGGGCGCGCAACTCGGGGGCGGCGCCGGCCACTTTGTCAGGGTGGTACTGGGACATCAGGCGACGATAGGCCAGGTCGATCTCGGCATCGGTAGCGTCGCGGGTAACCCCCAATTCACGGTAGGGCAGGTCCTTGCCCAGCTTGAACCAGTCGCTGTCGAAGGCATGGCCCAGCAACAGGCCGATAACCGCGCCAAACAGGGGGTTGGGCCTGAAAAGCAGGGCCCCGGCGATGAAGCCGAACAATTTTCCGTACCAGCGCATGGGTGGGTGAATGGCCTGAGGACAATCAAGACGTGCATTTTATGCCACAGCGGCCCGATCCGGCCGTACACTAGGCCGCCCGCCGACCAGCCGCGGGCCCTGCGGGTCCTCCAGACCCGGGTCCTCCAAGCCGGCGGCATTCATTGCCAAGTCCCAGGAGTGCCCGTGCCGACCACGCTGTTGCAATCCGATCTTCCCGGCCTGCCCTTGCGCCATCGCGGCAAGGTGCGTGATGTGTTTGATATCCCGCGCGAACGTCTGCCAGCCGGTACTCCCCCGGGCGAATACCTGTTGATGGTCGCTACCGATCGCCTCTCCGCGTTCGACGTGGTGCTGCCCGACCCGATCCCGGGCAAGGGCGAGATGCTGTGCCAGGTATCCAACTTCTGGTTCGCCAAGACCGCGCACCTGATGCCCAACCACCTGACCGGCATCGACGTGGCCAGCGTGCTGCCCGAAGGCGTGGACCCGGCGCTGTATGCCAAGCGTGCGGTAGTAACCAAGAAGCTCAAGCCGGTACCGGTGGAAGCCATTGCCCGTGGCTATCTGATCGGCAGCGGCTGGAAGGACTACCAGCGCACCGGCAAGATCAGTGGCATTGCCCTGCCCGATGGCCTGCAACAGGCACAGAAGCTACCGGAACCGATCTTCACCCCGTCCACCAAGGCGGCGGTGGGCGACCATGACGAGAACATCGATTTCGATGCGATGGTCAAGGCAGTGGGCGCGGACATGGCCGAAAAGGTGCGCGATGCAACACTGCGCATCTACAAGTTCGCCGCCGAGTACGCGGCCGAACGCGGCATCCTGCTGGCCGATACCAAGTTCGAATTCGGCACCGACGCCGATGGCCGTCTGTACATCATGGACGAGATGCTGACCCCGGACTCCTCGCGTTACTGGCCTGCCGACGAATACCAGGTCGGCATCAGCCCGCCGAGCTATGACAAGCAGTTCGTGCGCGACTACCTGGAGACGCTGGACTGGGGCAAGACCGCCCCCGGCCCGGCGCTGCCGGCCGAGGTGATCGAGCGTACACGCGCCAAGTACGCCGAAGCGCTGGACAAGCTGGCCGGCATCAGCGTCGACTGATCCTGCTGTATCCATCACGGATGCGCACTTGCACCGTGCGCATCCGTAGGGAAGCCGCGCTATGCTCTGCCGGTCAACCCGGGAGGGATGTGGAATGAGTATTGCGCGACCGGTGGATCGTTATTTCGCCAGCTACTCCGGCGATCACGTCAACCACACCAACCAGGCCATCCATGTCATCGCGGTACCCGCGATCCTGTGGTCGGTCATCGCCCTGTTGTGGTGCATACCGCCGCTACTGCCCTGGTTCCAGCATGGGATCTGGGCAGCGCTGGCCATGTTTGGCACCTGGTCCTATTACAACCGCCTGTCGCGCCCGTTGGGCATCGGCATGCTGATCATCTTCTTCGTGTTTGGCTGCATCTGCCGCCTGCTGGAAGACCGGCTTGGCATCCAGATGCTGCTCTACATCGCCATTGGCGTATTCGTGGTGGCCTGGATCGCACAGTTCATCGGCCACAAGATCGAAGGCCGCCGCCCCAGCTTCCTCACCGACCTGACCTATCTGCTGATCGGTCCGATCTGGGTGCTGGCCAAGCTGTTCCGGCAGTTTGGGTGGCGATACTGAGCGTAGGCGCGCTACCGCACTGCAGGCCCGCTCAGGTTTCCATCAACGGGACCTCATCACCATCCCAGGCCCCTTGGAACATGGCCTGATCCACCACGAATCGGCGTGGCGCATAGCCAAAGTCGCGGCGCGCCGGCTCGATGTCGAAGGCCAGCGAATCGCGCATGCGCTCAAGCACAGCTTCATTCAAGCCCAGCAAGCGTCCTTTGGCGTGGGCCTTGCGCAGTGCCCACAGGAACAATGGCGTTGGCAGCCTGAGAAACAGCGGCCGTGGCCGCAAGGTGGCCAGCACACGCCGGACCATCACGCTGTAGGGCAGCACTTCGCCCCCTCCAACCGCGTACACCTGCCCGTGGGTTCGCTCTGACCCAAGCACCTGCATCGCCGCCATGGCCAGGTCATCCACGTGCACCGGCTGGCGCGCCCCCCTGGCACAGGTCGGCAACGCGAACACCTTGGTGCGCAGCGCCATCCGCGCAATCGCAGTCAGGGTCTTGTCGCGCCCCGCTCCATAGATCAGGGTGGGCCGCAGCACGGTGACCGCAACGCCGCGCTCGGCGGCCGTGGCGAACAGCAACTGCTCGGCCTGCTGCAGACGCCGTGCGACATCCCGTTCCGCAGCCTCGGCCGAATCCTGCTTGACCTCGGCACTGGTCGAACCAAATGCCACTATCCGCGGCGTAGCCACGACGGAACCGGCGTACCAGCGGGCAAAGTTGTCCAATGGGCCACAGCTGATCACCGCGTCGAATGCCTGTTCTTCGCGCCAGAAGCCATAAAGATCTGCCTGCACCCAATGCAGTCCGTGCCTGTCCGGATGCGCCTGGCGCGATACCGCCAGCACATCCCATCCTGCCGCCAGCAGGTAGTCCACCAAGGGAACACCGATCTGACCGGTCCCTCCAAACACCAAGGCTCGGCGCCGGCCGGGGGCATCGCTTGTTTCTTTCTCCATCCCCAGAGGATAGGCGGCCGCGAACTTTCCGCAATGGTTGATCGGTCGATGCAGGCCGCGGCCACGCCTACCCATGCGGCAGGTGATCGGCCTTTCCTGCGCTCCCGTGGCCTGTGATCACGCAGGACCGGAATCGCCAGGCGGCGTTGTTCCGGGGTTGGCAGCGTTGCTGTGCCTGCAAGGCGCCGCCCAACCCGAACGACTTGTTCATAAAAAGGTTCCGGACGTAAAAAAGCGCCTGTTAGACTGCAAAACCCCTTTCTGAACCGCGCCCTACATGACGCCAGTCCTGTTGCTGCTGCTTGCGCTGCCCTTTCTGCTGGCAGCGGCCATCGCCCTGATAGGCCGCTTGTCCCGCGGAGCAGCTGCATGCATGGCAGCGGCTGCCCCCGTCCTGGGCCTGGCCCTGCTGGGCAGCGTGACGCCGGCGGTGATCGACGGTGAGGTGATCCGCAACAGCTGGCAATGGCTGCCGCAGATCGGCCTGGATTTCAGCCTGCGCCTGGATGGGCTGGCATGGATGTTCACCGGCCTGGTGCTGGGCATCGGTGCGCTGGTGGTGCTGTACGCGCATTACTACCTGTCAGCCAAGGACAGCGCGCGCCGCTTCTACAGCTATCTGCTGCTGTTCATGGGCGCGATGCTGGGCATGGTGCTGGCCGGCAACCTGTTGCTGCTGATGGTGTTCTGGGAACTGACCAGCATCAGCTCGTTCCTGCTGATCGGCTTCTGGTCGCACCGCAAGGACGCCCGCGAGGGCGCGCGCATGGCCTTGATCGTCACCGGCGGTGGTGGCCTGGCGCTGCTGGCCGGCGTGCTGCTTATCGGACGCATCGTCGGCAGCTTCGACCTGGACGTGGTACTCGCCTCGGGTGAGCTGATCCGCGCCAGCGCCTTGTATCCGTGGGCATTGCTGCTGGTGCTGGCCGGCATCTTCACCAAGAGCGCGCAGTTTCCCTTCCACTTCTGGCTGCCGCACGCCATGGCCGCGCCCACGCCGGTGTCGGCCTACCTGCACTCGGCCACCATGGTGAAGGCCGGCGTGTTCCTGCTGGCACGCCTGCACCCGGCGCTGGCCGGTACCGAGCTGTTCTTCTACGTGGTCAGCGGCATCGGTGCGATCACCCTGCTGATCGGCGCCTGGAATGCGATCTTCCAGCACGATCTCAAAGGCCTGCTGGCCTATTCGACGATCTCGCATCTGGGCCTGATCACCCTGCTGTTTGGTCTGTCCACGCCAATGGCGGTGGTTGCCGGCGTGTTCCACATCCTCAACCACGCCACCTTCAAGGCCTCGTTGTTCATGGCCGCCGGCATCATCGACCACGAGACCGGTACCCGCGACATGCGCAAGCTCGGTGGCCTGCGCCGGCTGATGCCGGTCACCAGCGCGCTGGCCATCGTCGCCTCGCTGGCCATGGCCGGCATCCCGCTGCTCAACGGCTTCCTGTCCAAGGAAATGCTGTTCGCCGAAGCACTGGCGACGCAGGGCCCGGACTGGATGCGATCGGCGATCAGCGCTGCCGCCCTGCTGGCCGGCATCCTCGGTGTGGCCTACAGCCTGCGCTTCGTCCATGACACCTTCTTCGGCAAGGGCCCGCTCGACATCGACGTGGTGCCACACGAACCGCCGCGCTGGATGAAGGTACCGGTGGAAGTGCTGGTGGTGATCTGCCTGGCCGTCGGCATCGCCCCGGCGCTGACCATCGCGCCGGTGCTGCACACGGCAGCGGCGTCGATCCTCGGCGCCTCGATGCCGCAGTACAGCCTGTCGGTCTGGCATGGTTTCAACCTGCCGCTGGCGATGAGCGCAGTGGGCGTGGTCGGTGGCGTGGCGCTGTACTTCGGACTGCGCCGCTTCACCGATCTGTATGCCGCGCGCAACCGCCCCACCGGCAAAAACCTGTTCCACCACGGGCTGGACCTGCTGTTCGGCTTCGCCCACAGCGTCACCAATGCACTGGCCAATGGCAGCCTGCAGCGCATGTTGCTTGCGCTGGTACTGGTGGCGGTGATCGTCGCCGCCGCTCCGTATATCGCCAATCCGGCCATGCCGGTCTGGCCGGCGCCGCAATCGCTGCCATTGCTGGGCTGGACGCTGTGGCTGGTGATGCTGGCCTGCGCGTTCGCCGGCCTGTTCCTGTACCAGCAGCGCCTGCTGGCGGTGATCGTGATGGGCGGCACCGGCCTGATGGTGGCACTGACCTTCGTGTTCCTGTCTGCCCCGGACCTGGCGCTGACCCAGCTGATGGTGGAGATGGTGACCCTGGTGCTGATGCTGCTGGGCATGAACTACCTGCCGGCCCAGTCACCGCCCGAGCATTCGCGCTGGCGCAAGCGCCGCGATGCGCTGATCGCCATCGTCGCCGGTGGCGGCATCGCCGCACTGGCTTATTCGCTGATGACCCTGCCGCCCAACACCATGGCCGGCGAAATGCTGCTGCGCTCGCTGCCCGAGGCTTATGGCCACAACGTGGTCAACGTGATCCTGGTCGACTTCCGCGGTTTCGATACCTTCGGCGAGATCACCGTGTTCGGCATCGCCGCGCTGGTGGTGCACGCCATGCTGCGACGCACGCGGATGGCGCCGGAACAGATCATGCCCGGCCCGCCAATCAAGCTGCCGGTGCCGGCCGACCTGGCCCAGATCATGTTCCCGCTGACCCTGACGGTGTCGATCTTTCTGTTCCTGCGCGGCCACAACGCGCCCGGCGGCGGCTTCATTGCCGGCCTGGTGCTGGCGGTGCCGCTGCTGATCCAGTACGTGATCCAGGGCACCGAATCGGTGGAATCGCGCTTCGGCTTCGATTACATCCGCTGCATTGGCCTGGGCCTGTTGATCGCCCTGCTCAGCGGCGCAGCCTCGATGCTGTTCGGCGTGCCGTTCCTGACCAGTGGCCACCTGGACCTTGAGCTGCCCCTGATCGGCACCGTACCGCTGGCCAGTGCCATTGGCTTTGATACCGGCGTGTACCTGGTGGTGTTCGGCGGGGTGATGCTGATCCTGTCGATGATGGGCACCATCAAGCCCTCGCGCACCCGCAATGCCCGCAACGGCGAAATCGATATCCACCGCCGTTCGGCACGCACCGGGGAGATGCACTGATGGAACTGGCACTGGCAAGCGCCATCGGCGTACTGGCCGGCATCGGCATCTACCTGTTGCTGCGTGCGCGCAGCTTCGACGTGATCCTGGGCATGACCTTCCTGTCCTACGCCACCAACCTGCTGATCTTCAGTGCGGGCCGGCCGGTGATCGGCAAGGCGCCGGTGCTCAAGGACGGCGTGGCCACCAGCCTGGCCCATTACACCGACCCCCTGCCGCAGGCGCTGGTGCTGACCGCCATCGTGATCGCCTTTGCGATGACCGCGGTGAGCATCGTGCTGGCCATGCGCAGCCGCAGCGACAACCACAGCGATCATGTGGACGCCCACGAGCCCGAGCTGCCGGCTGACGATGCGGCCAAGCCGGGAGCCGGCGCATGAACCATCTGGTGATCCTGCCAATCCTGATCCCGCTGCTCGGCGCCGCGCTGTCCCTTTTCATCGAGCACCGCCGCTACGGCCCCAAGGTGCAGCGCAGCGTGGCCTGGGCCAGCATGGCGGCACTGGCGGTCGCCGTTGGCCTGCTGTTCGCGCAGACCAGCCAGGGCCAGATCTCGGCCTACCTGCTGGGCGACTGGCCGGCGCGGTTGGGCATCGCCCTGGTCGCCGATGGCCTGGCCGGCTGGATGCTGGCCACCACCTTGCTGCTGGCCATTGCCTGCCTGTTGTACGCCTGCACCGGCTGGGACCGGCGCGCGCCGCACTTCCATGCGCTGTTCCAGTTCCAACTGGTTGGCCTCAACGGCGCCTTCCTGACCGGCGACATCTTCAACCTGTTCGTGTTCTTCGAGGTGATGCTGATCGCCTCCTACGGCCTGCTGCTATCCGGCGGGCGCGGCCTGCGCATGCGCATCGGCCTGCATTACGTGGTGTTCAACGTCACCGCCTCGACCCTGTTCCTGATCGCGCTGGGCATGCTCTACGCCACCCTGGGCTCGTTGAACATGGCCGAGATCGGCCAGCGCATCGCCGAACTGCCCCCCTCGCACCTGAAGCTGGCCAAGGCAGCGCTGGGCCTGCTGCTGCTGGTGTTCTGCTCCAAGGCGGCGCTGTTGCCGATGTACCTGTGGCTGCCCGAATCCTATGCACGCGCACCGGCGGCGGTGGCGGCACTGTTCGTGATCATGACCAAGGTCGGGCTTTACTCGGTGCTGCGCGTCACCTCGCTGTGGTTCGATGCCGATGCCGGCGCGATGAGCGGCTACGGCAGCGACTGGCTGCTGTGGGCGGGCATCGCCACCTTGGCGGTGGCCGCGCTGGGCGCGTTGGCGGCCACCCGCATGAGCGTGCTGGTCGCCTATCTGGTGGTGGTGTCGGCGGCGACGCTGTTCATCGCCTTCGCGCTGGGCAATGCCGGCACCATCTCCGCCGGCCTGTATTACCTGCCGCACAGCACCTTTGTCGCCGCCGCGCTGTTCCTGATCGCCGACCTGATGCGGCGCCGGCGCCTGCAGGCCGACCGTCGTCGCAACCACGAGCTGGTGGCAGTGCTGCCAGGCAAGACCGTGCCTGGGCTGCTGTATCTGTTCGCCGCCGTGGCGGTTGCCGGCCTGCCACCGCTGGCGGGCTTCCTGGCCAAAGCCGCCCTGTTGCAAGCGGTACCGCAGGCACACACCGGCGTGGTGTGGGCGGTGGTGCTGGGCAGCAGCCTGTTGGTGATCATGGGCCTGGTACGCACCGGCATCCGCCTGTTCTGGCATGTGCCCGGCGATGACGACGCAGCGCCCGAGCCGGAACCGGCCGAAGCGCCAGCACGCCCCTTCGAAACCGCCGCCGCCTGCCTGCTGCTGGGCTATGCCGTGCTGATGACCGTGTTCGCCGCGCCCTTGATGCGGCAGACCGACGCCATCGCCGACCAGTTGCTGGCTCCAGACCAATACCTGCACGACGTGCGTGGCACCACGCCACAGGTGAGGCAGCCATGAGTCGTAGTCGTTCCCTGTTGCGCAGGCTGTTCCCATCTCCGGCGCTGTCGATCACCGTGCTGGCGTTCTGGATGGTGATGTCCTCCAGCTTCGACCTGGGCCAGTTCGTGCTGGGCCTGGTACTGGGCCTGGTGATCCCCCTGTTCGCTGCCCGCCTTGACCGCGAGTTCGCCCGCCTGGGCAGTTTGCGACCGGTACCCAAGCTGATTGCGGTCGTGCTGTGGGACATCCTGGTGTCCAACCTGCGCGTGGCCGCGCAGGTGCTGGGGCCGGAACAGAAGCTCAAGCCAGGCTTCATCTGGGTGCCACTGGATATCGCCAACATCCACGGCATCGCCGCATTGACCAGCTTCATCACCCTGACCCCGGGCACGGTGTCGGCGGCGCTGTCCGAGGATCGCCGCCATCTGTTGGTGCACGTACTGCACCTTGAGGATGCCAACGCCCTGATCAAAGAGATCAAGAGCCGCTACGAAGCGCCGCTGATGGAGATCTTCCCGTGAACGGTTACCAGATATTCGAAACCACCCTGGTGGTATGCATGCACGTGGTCGGCATCGCCATGCTGCTGGCGCTGTGGCGGCTGCTGCGCGGCCCCACCGTGCCGGATCGCATCCTCGCGCTGGATACCTTGTCGATCACCGCCATTGCCGAGCTGATGCTGTTCGGCATGTACCTGGACTCGGCCATCTATTTTGAAGCCGCACTGATCATCGCCATGCTGGGTTTCTGCAGCACGGTGGTGCTCAGCAAGTTCGTGCTGCGCAGGGATATCGTCGAATGATCACTTTCCTGCAGATCGCCTTGTCGGCACTGCTGGCCTTTGGCTGCTTCTTCATCCTGGTCGGTGCGCTGGGCCTGGTGCGCTTTTCGGACTTCTTCAAACGCCTGCATGCACCGACCAAGGCCAGCACGCTGGGTGTCGGCTGCGTATTGGTGTGTTCGGTGGCCTACCACATCTTCCTGGGCGAAGACCCGCAACCACGCGAGCTGCTGATCACCGTTTTCCTGTTCATCACCGCACCCATCAGCGCGCACCTGATGGCCAAGGCGGCATTGTCACTGATGATGGAAAGCCGGCCGGAGCCGCCGAAAGACGACACCTCGCGGTAAGAACGGCAGCACTGTAGTGCCGAGCCATGCTCGGCAAGCGCTTTCCCGGCAAGGCTCCAGCCGAGCATGGCTCGGCTCTACAGGGCATTACCGGTAAAGCCCCCGCCGAGCATGGCTTGGCGCTACAACTACCGTGTCAGCGCAGCAGCGCCAGCTCCAGCCCCACCCATGCCAGGAAGGCGACAAACAGAATCGCGCCTTCACCACGGCTGATCTTCAGGTCACCCCGCAGCATCGGGTAGAGCATCAACACGAAGACGATCGCCGCCGGCAACTCCAGGCGCACGAACGAAGCCGGCAACGGCATGGGCCGCAGCGCCGCCATACCGCCCACGACCACCAGCAGATTGAACAGGCTGGAACCGATCACGTGGCCCACCACCATGTCGCCCTGCCCACGGCGTGCTGCGGCGATGGCCGCGGCCACCTCCGGCAGCGCGGTACCAATTGCCACCGGCAGCAGGCCTGCCAACAACGGCGACATACCCCAACCCGCGCCAAGCACGGGTGCCGATTGCACGACAAAGCGCGCGCCGTAATACAGCACCACCGCGGCGATGACCAAGCGGATCAGGTTCAACCCCAGCACCGTGCGGGTAGCGGCGTAGTCGGCAATGGCCTCCTGCAGCGCCACCGGCTCCTGTCGGGCCCGGGTCAGCACGAAGGCCAGCATCGCCACGAAAGCCACCAGCAACACGATGCCCTCGATACGGCTGATCGCCCCATCAAGGCCAAACACGATCAAGGCCAAGGTTGCCACCGCCAGCAGGACCAGCAGCGGCGACAGCAAGCGCGTACGCACCACCAAGGGGAACGCCAGCGCCGCCAGGGCCAGGGTCAAACCGACGTTGACGATATTGCTGCCTACCGCGTTGCCCAACGCCAACTCCTGCGCACCCACGGCAAAGGCGCGCGCATTGACCACCAGCTCCGGCAACGAAGTACCAAAGGCCACCAGCAGCAGGCCGGCAACGAACGGCGACGCCCCGAAGCGCTGGGCCAGTCCCGAAGCTGCCTTGACGATGGAGTCACCGCCCAGGGCCAGCAATACCAGCCCAAGTACAAACCATGCGATAGCTTCGAACATCCTTCGTTTCTCCCGGCGTTGATGGCAGCGTCAAACAGCCGTGGCTGTCGCGGCTGAAGCGTATCAGCCGCAGCCTTCCACGTAATCCACCTGTGGCGGCAGGCCTACCCGCCAGGAACTGACTTTGCCATCGGCGCCCAGTTCGAACACCAGCCAGCTCTGGCTGCCATCGCTGGCCGGCACCCTCACTACCTTGCCGCCCTCCACGTACTTGTGCGGCTGTGGCTGTTCGGCCTGCGGGTAGAGCGCCTGCAACTGGGGCAGGTCCATGCCGACCTTGCCGCCACCGGGGGCCGGTGCATCGCCGCCGCGCACGTCATAACGCACAAACTGGCTGCCTTCCAGCATGAAGAACGGTCCCGCCTCGGTACGCGCCGGCGGGGACAGGTAGTAGCAGCCGCCGTCGGCGGCTGCATCGCCCTGCAGCTCCTGGCCCCAGGCCGTGCGCAGCTGCTCGACATCGATACCCAGCTGCGCCGGGCCATACCCCTGCCAGTCGGCATCACCGGTTGCCACAGGTGCTGCGCCAGCAGAACTCCCGGATGGGGCGGCTGGCTCGGCGCTGGCTGGCGCCGCGGTCGGCGCCGACGGCGTGCGTTGGCAGGCAACCAGCAGCACGGCCAACAGGGACAACGGCAGGGCAATTCGGTTCATGCGACGGCTCCAGACTGGTCCGCGCCCGAGTCTAGCGGCATCGGCGCCCGACCCGTGCGAAGACGCCTTGTCATGATCATTTCACCTGCCCCATACAGGCTTGAGGCCCGCTCCGTCCGCGCCCGACGCCCATGCAACCGCACAAGACCGAACTTGGCCGCACCGCGCTGCAATCTCACCGCGCCGCGTTGGACCTGCGCCAACGGCGGGCGCTGATCCTGTGCGACGGCAAGCGCAGCCTGGCCGAGATCAGCGGCATGCTGGGTGAGGACACGTCAACACTGATCGCGCAGTTGCAGCGCGATGGCTATCTGCTGGCCGAAACTGCACCGACCCACGCGCCCCCGCCAGCAGCAGACGTGCCGACGCCAGTCGCCAGTGAGCGGCGCCGCTCGATGGTCGCCGCCCGCATCTACGTGCTGGATATCCTGGCATTGCAGCGCAACCCCACCGCCGCCCAGCTGCACAGGCTGTTGCAGGCAGCGCGCGAGGAGGCCGACACCGTGAACGCACTGAAGCTGGCGCTCAACCACCTGCCGACGATGACCTCGGCCGGCTACACCGAGCGCGTGCGTGGCCGCCTGCTGGAAGTACTGCCGGAGGCACATCTGGCGGCGGTGCTGGAAGCAGCACCGCTGCCGGCCTGACTCAGCCCTTGGGCGGAGTGAAGTTGTTGCGCAGCCCGCTCCAGCAGGCCTGGTAGCCACGCTGGCGGTGCGCGGCCTGCATCGCCTGTTCGGTCGGGCGGATCACGCCACGGGTTTCGAACATGAAGGCCATGGTGTCCTTGATCACATCGGGCTTGGACAGGTCGGCTTGCGAGGCCTTGTCGAAGGTCGCCGCATCCGGGCCATGGCCTGTCATGCAGTTGTGTATCGACGCGCCGCCCGGCACGAAACCCTCGGCCTTGGCATCGTAGGCGCCGTGGATCAGGCCCATGAACTCGCTGGCGATGTTGCGGTGGAACCACGGCGGGCGGAAGGTGTTCTGCGCCACCAGCCAACGCGGCGGGAAGATCACGAAATCCAGGTTGCTGGTACCCGGCGTGTCGCTGGCCGAATGCAGCACCAGGAAGATCGATGGATCCGGATGGTCGTAGCTGATCGAGCCGATGGTGTTGAAGTTGCGCAGGTCGTAACGGTACGGTGCGTAGTTGCCGTGCCAGCCCACCACGTCCAGCGGCGAGTGGCCGATGTCAGCGCGCCACAAGCGGCCCTGGAACTTGGCGACCAGCTCGAACTGCCCGTCGAGGTTTTCGTAGGCAGCAACCGGGGTTTCAAAGTCACGCGGATTGGCCAGGCCGTTGCTGCCGATCGGGCCGAGGTCGGGCAGCTTCAACAGCGCGCCGAAGTTCTCGCACACATAGCCGCGCGCCTGGCCGTCGGGAAGCTCGACCGCAAAGCGCACACCGCGCGGAATTACCGCGATCTGCTGCGGCTCGATCTCGATCAGGCCCATCTCGGTACGCAGGCGCAGCCGGCCCAGCTGCGGCACGATCAACAGCTCGCCGTCGGCGTTGTAGAAATAGCGCCCGCGCATGTCGGCATTGGCGGCATACAGGTGGATGCCGGCACCGGCGTGGGCTTCGGCCGAGCCGTTGCCGCCCATCGTGTACAGGCCATCGATGAAATCGGTGGGGGTGCTCGGCAGCGGCAACGGGTCCCAGCGCAGCTGGTTGGGCGAAGCCGCTGCATGACTGAAATCGCTATGCAGGTGCGGCTGCTCGAACGGCGTGAACTCACCGTGCATCGCCGCCGGGCGGATGCGGTACAGCCAGCTGCGGCGGTTGCTGCCACGCGGCGCGGTGAAGGCGGTGCCGGTCAGCTGTTCGGCATACAGCCCGTGCGCCACCTGCTGCGGCGAATTGCGACCCACCGGCAAGGTGCCGGGCACAGCCTCGGTGGCGAATTCATTACCGAAGCCGGATTGATAAGCGTTGCTGACCATCACGAACCTGCCTGTGTTGTTACGTTGAAGCCCCTCTCCCTGCGGGAGAGGGGTTGGGGTGAGGGTAAGAGCTGAAGCATTGCCGCTTAAAGCCCCTCTCCCTCCGGGAGAGGGATTGGGGGTGAGGGTAAGAGCTGAAACATTGCCGCTTAAAGCCCCTCTCCCTCCGGGAGAGGGGTTGGGGTGAGGGCAAGGCTTTCAGCCATCATCAAAATGGCTTCCAGCACCGCATCCACCTGCAGCACCACATCGTTGTCCCAGAAGCGCAATACGGTCAAACCTTGCTGCTCAAGAAAGCGAGTGCGTACGCGATCGACGTCTTCATTGTGCTGTGAGCCATCGAGCTCCACCACCAGTCGCCTGGCTTCGCAATAAAAATCCGCGATGTACGGTGGAACCGGGTGCTGTCTGCGAAACTTCAGCCCACACAGCTGGCCATTCCTCAATCTGTTCCAGAGCTTGCGCTCGGCGTCGGTCAGGTTACGGCGAAGCCTGCGTGCACGGCCAAGGGTGACCGTCGGTAGTGGTGGCTTGCTGCTGTAGCTCATGAAATGGCCTCCTTGCGCCTTTCAGGATCTTTAGCAGCTTCGCCCTCACCCCAACCCCTCTCCCGGCGGGAGAGGGGCTATGTCTTACGGCACTTCAGCGCTTACAGCACGCCACGCTTCATCTGGTCACGCTCGATGCTTTCAAACAAGGCCTGGAAATTACCCTCGCCAAAGCCTTCATTGCCCTTGCGCTGAATGATCTCGAAGAAGATCGGGCCGATGCAGTTCTGGGTGAAGATCTGCAGCAGCTTGCGCTGCTTGGTTTCCGGGTCGGCGTCGATCAGGATCTTGTTCTTGCGCAGGCGCGGCACGTCTTCGCCGTTGTCCGGGATACGCAGGTCGACCACGTCGAAATAAGCGTCCGGCGTATCCAGGAACTCCACGCCACGTGCCCGCATCGCCTCGACCGTGTCGTAGATGTTGTCGGTGAAGCAGGCGATGTGCTGGATGCCCTCGCCCTTGTAGGCGTCCAGGTATTCATTGATCTGGCTCTTCGGGTCGGACGACTCGTTGAGCGGGATACGCACGATGCCGTCCGGTGCGGTCATCGCCTTGGACACCAGGCCGGTCTTGGCGCCCTTGATGTCGAAGTAACGGATCTCGCGGAAGTTGAACAGGCGCTCGTAATAGTCCGACCACTGCTGCATGTTGCCCAGATACAGGTTGTGGGTCAGGTGGTCGATGAAGGTCAGGCCGAAGCCGACCGGGTTCTGGTCGGCGCCTTCAATGGCCTCGTAGTCGGCGTCGTAGATGCTGCCGGCCTGGCCGTAGCGGTCCACCAGATACAGCATGCAGTCGCCAATGCCCTTGATCACCGGGGCCGGCACCGCGCGGGTTTCCGGCAGCAGGTCCACTTCCGTGGCGCCGTTGGCCAGGGCCAGGGAAAGCACCTCGGCGGCCGGCTTCTGGAAGCGGATGGCGAAGCCACAGGCGCTCGGGCCGTGCTTGGCGGCGAAGTCGGCAGCGAACGAATCGGGCTCCTCGTTCACAAGAAAGTTGACGCCGCCTTGACGGTAGACGGTAATAGCACGCTGCCGGTGGCGGAGGACGGCCGTGAACCCCATGTTCTTGAAGTAGTCGTGCAGCTGGGCAGCCTGCCCCGCCGGTGCGGCGAACTCGACGAACTCAAAACCATCGATACCCATCGGGTTTTCAAAGGTGGTGACCTGCATGCCCAGGTTGGGCGTGTTGGATGCAGTAGGGGTGTTCATGGTGGCCTCCGGGAGCATGGCGGTCGCCGGGGTACCGGCGATGAAAACAGGAAGATCCGCCCCAAAAAGCGGGTCTGGACCGAAGGTTATAGTTTCACATGAAACCACCATCAAGGTGCACTGCAGCATGAGCTCTTCCGATTACAGCAAGTCCACCAGCATCCGCGCCTCGCACGTGTTGCTGGATCTTGAGCAGTTCCTGCCCTACCGCATCAGCGTGTTGTCCAACCGGGTGAGCGGCAACATCGCCCGGCTGTACGGCGAGCGCTATGGCCTGGCCATTCCCGAGTGGCGGGTGATCACCATCCTGGCGCTGTATCCGGGCTCCTCGGCCAGCGAAGTGTCCGAGCGCACGGCGATGGACAAGGTGGCGGTCAGCCGCGCGGTGGCGCGCCTGCTGGAGCGCGGCTTCATCAAACGCGAGACCCACGGCGATGACCGTCGCCGCTCGGTGCTGGCCTTGTCGGCCGCAGGCTTTGAAGTCTACGAAACCATCGCGCCGATGGTCATCGAGATGGAACGCCGCCTGATGTCGGCGCTCAGCGAGGAAGAAGAGCAGGTACTCGAACGCCTGATCACGCGCCTGGCCGACACCGGTCTGCAGCGCATGACCGAGGGTTGATCGGCAACGCCGATCAACTCAGGTGCTTGCGCCGCGCATAGATCCACGGCGCGGCCAGCGCCGCGATCGCACCGCCGGCAAAGCCGAGCGCCGCGGCCACCGCTGCCGCTTCCACATGGCCGGGCAAGGCCAGCGCTGCCAATAGCAGCAGGCCGGCAGGCAGGCCGATGAACGAGGCCAGGAAGAATCGCCAGCGGGGCACCCAGGTGTGGAGCTGCATCAGGCTGGCGCCAGTCCATGACTCGCCAGCGCGGTTGCGTCCGATTTTGTCCACGAGCTTGACCAGATCGACTTCAGCAACGGTCTTGCCGGTCCGTGCCAAGGCCAGCTCCGCGCCAACGTCTGCAGGATCAGGCCAGTTCGAAGGCCAGGATTGCGGCGCGGCCACCCCATAGGCGGCCAACAGCGGCAGGGTCAATGCCGGCGCTGACAGCGCGCGCAGCTTGCGCTTGTCCAACACGCACCAGATCTGCGAGGTGCCCTCGCAACTGACCTGGTAGAGCGCCAGCTGCTCAGCGGACGGGTACGGCAGAGCGGTGACACGCGCAGCCATCGATTCCAGGCCCATGCTGCGCAGGAAGCCGACCCGGCTGCGCCCGCTGTGCGCCCAGGCCAGACCCAACGGTGCCAGCAGCATCACCTCGGCATGCTCGGGCGTGCCGCTGTTGGCGCGGTCATCACTGGATAGAAAGACCGACAGCGACCGGGGTTCGGCCACGTCCTGTACGCCCCAGCGCTGCGAATGGCCCAGCAGGAACTTCAGCGGCACCCGCGCAGCGATGGTTTCCCCGCGTGCGACGTCAGAGGCGAACGGCACCACCGAAGCGACGAAGGCGCGCAGCTCATTGCCGGGGCTGCTATTCCATTCCGCCGGCAGCAAACCGGCCAACAGACCATTGCGTGCGATCTGGTCGATCTGTTCCTTCTGCTCGACCAGCCGCGTAACCGCCGACTGCAACATGATGTTGGGTGGCACCGCCGCCTGCGGCAGGCGATAGCGCGGCGCTGGCGCCACTTCCTGCGCTGCTGCAGCCTCGTCGTCCAGCAGTTCCTCCACGGTGGGGAGGCTGGTGCCGGCGGGCGCCAACTCGGCGGATGGTGCGGCGTCGGGAGCGATGCTGGCAGCTGGCTGCATGGGGGGAGGCGCGCACGGAAGGAATGATCCGTTAGCGGCCGCACGCGGAGGAAATGAAGATTACGACCGTGGCTTTGCCCCCTCCCTTTGGCCAAAGGCCAACGGGAGGGTTGGGGAGGGGTGCTTTGGCTTTGGCTTTGCTGCCAGCAAACAGCAAAATCAAAAACACCCCTCCCCCATCCTCCCCTGCGCCATGCGCAAGGGAGGGGGCTATAAAAAACGGCGCCTTTGGGCGCCGTCTTCGTTCCATCAGCAAGCCGACTCACTTCGCCGGCGGCGCCCATTCCTTCAGGAAGGCTTCGAACTTGGCGCGGTCATAGCCTTTGCCCTTCTCCAGATCACCAGTGAACTGCGAATGCAGCAACTGGCCATCGGCATCCAGCACCAGCAGGTGCGGGTAGGCCTTGATCTCGGGGAAGCGCGCCAGGAAAGCCGCGTTCTCGTTCTCGTCGCTGAAGTTGACCTTCATCCACACGTAATTGGCATCACGGAAGCGGCGCAGCTCCGAGTCACCTTCCATGAAGGCGTCCAGCAGATGGCACCAGGAGCACCACTCGCCGCCCACATCCAGCATGATCCGCTTGCCGCCGCGCTGGGCCTCGACCTTGGCCGTTTCCAGGTCCGCGACAGGGTCACGGGCCGGATCGAACTGGGCGTTGAGCCCGGCCACCGCAGCAATGTCCGCTGCGGTGGGGGTATTGCCCGAGGCCACCGGTTGGCTGGTGTCGGCCACCGGCGCCTTCTGCTCGGAGGTATCCAGTGGCTGCACCTTTTCCGGCGCGGCAGGCGGTGGTTGATTGCAGCCAGCCAGCGCCACGGTAAGCAACAGGGGAACCATTCCGAACAGCTGTTTCATCGCAAACTCCTTACTTCACACCGTGCATCAGTTTCTGCACCAGCGGGGCGATCAGGAACAGCAGCACACCGCCGCCGATCAGGATCCAGAAGCCCATCGTGTAACCGGCATGGGCCGACTGCACGGTCATGCCACCGGCTCCGCTGACGTGGCCTGCAAACAGACCGGCCAGATTGTTGCCGATGCCGGTGGACAGGAACCAGCCACCCATCGCGAAACCTACCAGGCGTACCGGTGCCAGCTTGGTCACCATCGACAGGCCGATCGGCGACAGGCACAGCTCACCGATGGACTGGATCCAGTAGACCGCGAACAGGGTCCAGAACGGGATCTTGTTGGTGACCGGGTCGAGCAGGCTGGACAGGGCGAACATCAGCAGCAGGAAGGCCAGGCCGTTGAAGATCAGGCCCAGGCCAAACTTGCGCGGGATCGACGGATTGGCCTTGCCCAGGCGCACCCACAACCAGGCCAGGACCGGCGCCAGGGTGATGATGGCGATCGAGTTGACCGACTGGAACCAGGCGGTCGGGAAGGTCCAGTCACCGAACTGGCGGTCAACGATGCGATCGGCCAGGAAGGTGAAGGAGCTGCCGGCCTGTTCGAAGAACATCCAGAACAGCACGTTGAAGGTGAAGATGATCAGCATCGCGATCACGCGGTTGCGCGAGATCTTGCCTTCGCGGCTGCCTTCCAGCAACAACATGATGCCCAGGCCGATGAACATGATGGTGAGGATCACCTGCAGTACGTTGGCGCCGGCATTGAGCAGGCCGTACATCACCGGGATGGCAATCAGGCAGGCGATGGCGGTCTTGATGACCGGCGCGCTGCCCTGCTTGTCCGGCAACGGTGCACCAATGCCCTTGAGGTGGCGACGCTCCAGCTGGAACCACAGCAGGCTGATCAGCATGCCGATGCCCGAGGCGATGAATACCATCTTGTAGGCCGGCATGGCGTCGGTGCCGAACACCTTCTCCGCCAGGATCTGGGTGAGGATCGGCGAGATCATCGCACCCATGTTGATGCCCATGTAGAAGATGGTGAAGCCCGAGTCGCGGCGCTCGTCATCCAGCTTGTACAGCTTGCCCACCATCGTGGAGATATTGGGCTTGAACAGGCCGTTGCCGACGATGATCGTGGCCAGGCCCAGGTTGAAGATCTGCGGATTGGGGATGGCGATCATGAAAAGGCCGGCGGCCATGATCACCGCACCCATCAGGATCGAACGTTGGTAGCCGATGATCCGGTCGGCGGCATAGCCGCCGAAGATCGCTGCCGCGTACACCAGCGCCAGGTAGGCACCGTAGGTATGGTTGGCCGGTGTTTCACCCGCGGCATTGCCGCCGTGGAACTGCGCCACGATGTACAACACCAGTGCCCAGCGGATGCCGTAGAACGCAAAGCGTTCCCAGAACTCGGTCATGAACAGCATCCACAGCGGACGCGGATGGCCGAGGGTGGTCTTGAACTCCGGCACGGGCGCCGGGGTTGGTGTCGAATTGGGCGCGGCAGCGCTCATGCGGGTGTCCCCTGAATAGTTGGGCAAGTACGAAAAAGCCGGCCGGAAACGGCGCGACGGGCGAGGATCACCGAAGCGGCTGCACTACGTCAAATGGATACTGCCGCAACAAAGCACCGGGCAATGCCGGCCTGGGGACGCCTTGCAACGCCCCCTTGCTCATCGCAACACGCTGAATAGGTTGAAGTTTCGACGCCCTGACGGAACTCAGGCGTCGGCGCGGATGCTGGTGCGTACTTCAAACAACTCCGGGAAGAAGGTCAGCTCCAGCGCCTGTCGGAGGAAGCCTACGCCGCTGGAACCGCCAGTACCGCGCTTGAAGCCGATCACCCGCATCACCGTGCGCATGTGCCGGAAGCGCCACAACTGGAACTGGGTTTCCAGGTCCACGAGGTCTTCGCATAGCGAATACTCACGCCAATAGCGGTCGGTGTCCTGATAGATGTTCTCGAAGATCTGGCGCAGGGCCGGGTCGCTGACGTGGGGCTGGGTCCAGTCGTGGTCATCGTAGGCCGCCGGGATGGCATGGCCGAAGCGCGCCAGGTAGGCCAGGAACTCCTCGTACAGACTGGGCGCTTCCAGCACCTCGCGCAGCTGCGCCTGGCCTTCCGGGTCGTGGGCGAACACGTTGAGCATGTCGGCGTTCTTGTTGCCCAGCAGGAACTCGATATAGCGATATTGCAGCGACTGGAAGCCCGAGGACGGGCCCAGCACGTCGCGGAAACCCATGTATTCGGACGGCGTCAGGGTTTCCAGCACCGCCCACTGCTCGGTCAACAGGCGCAGCACCTGCTTGGCCCGCGCCAGCACCTTGCGGCACTGCCAGACCTCGTCACGCTGCATGTGGCCGCGCGCCGCACGCAGCTCATGGCCCAGCAGCTTGAGCCACAACTCCGAGGTCTGGTGCTGGATGATGAACAGCATTTCGTCGTGGTGCGGCGGGTTGGACAGCGGCTGCTGGGCCGACAGCAGCTGGTCCAGGCGCAGGTAGCCGCCGTAGGTGAGCCGGCCCTGCAGATCGGTATGGATACCGGCTTCGAGCTCACGCTGGTTCTTTTCTACGGTCATCGGCCTGGCCATCGGATGGGGCGGCAAGGGTAACGCAGGCCGATGCCGGCACGCTGGGTCGCCTTATGCCACAGGCACCCGCCCCCGGTAGAGCCGAGCCATGCTCGGCTGCGGCATTCCCGGTAAAGCCGCTGCAGAGCATGGCTCGGCACTACCTTCCTCTCCGCTGCCGAGCATGGCTCGGCACTACCGGTCGGCCCTCCCGCGCAAACGGAATCGAAACACGCCCAAACCCCGCTGGCGCGACAATGTGCCACCTCTGCGCTTGAAGACTGAATACGTTGCGTTTGCTTGCCCATGTTGAGCCCCGCGGAACAAAACCGCTCTGTGCCCGGTCAATCGTGCTGCGGCGCAGGACGGCTTTTTCGGCCTGAGTCCTTACCATGTGCAATTCCTATCATTTGAAACCATCTGTCCAAGGTGTTGCTGCAATGACGGTTTCCGCCCAGTTCCAAATCGATTACCTGCAGTACCTGGATGCCGACGGCAACCTGGTACGTGACGATCTTCCCGCCTCGCTACGCGACCCGCGGACCCTGCTGCCGATGTTCAAGCAGATGCTGGCCACGCGGGTGTTCGACACCAAGGCCGTGGCGCTGCAGCGCACCGGCAAGCTGGGTACGTTCGCCTCCTGCCTGGGCCATGAAGCGGCCCACGTCGGCATCGGCGCGGCCATGAAGACAGGCGACGTGTTCGCCCCCAGCTACCGCGAGTACGGCGCCATGTTCATGCGCGGCGTGCGCCCGCGCGACGTCCTGATGTATTGGGGCGGCGACGAGCGCGGCAGCGACTACGACCGCAACAGTGATGCGGTGCGCGATTTCCCGATCTGCGTACCCATCTCCACCCAGTGCCTGCATGCCGCCGGCTCGGCGCTGTCGTTCAAGCTGCGCAACCTGCCGCAGGTCGCGGTCAGCGTCTGCGGCGACGGTGGCAGCTCCAAGACCGACTTCTATGCCGCGGTGAACTCGGCCGGCGCCTACCAGCTGCCGCTGATCCTGTGCGTGGTCAACAACGGCTGGGCCATCTCGGTGCCGCGATCGGCCCAGACCGGCGCCGAAACCCTGGCCCAGAAGGGCCTGGCCGGTGGCCTGTTCTGCCTGCAGGTGGACGGCAACGACCTGATCGCAGTCCTGGCCGCGATGGAACAGGCGCGCGAACGCGCCCTGTCCGGCAAGGGCGGCACGGTGCTGGAGCTGCTCACCTACCGCCTGTCTGACCACACCACCGCCGATGACGCGCGCCGCTACCGCGACGATGCGGAAGTGAAATCGGCCTGGTTGAAGGAACCGCTGATCCGCCTGCGCAAGTACCTCACCGCGCAGGGCGTGTGGAGCGAGGAAGAAGAAAAGAACTGGATCGCCGAGTGCGGCACCCGCGTCGATGAGGAGGTCAACGCCTACCTCAACTGCCCGGTGCAGCCGGTCGAGGCGATGTTCGACTACCTGTACGCCGATCCGCCGCCGGACCTGCTGGCGCAGCGCGCTGCCGCCATCGCCCTGGAGCAGCGCCATGGATGACATCAAGCGCAATGTTCCTGTCACCCCGGCCAGCCACGATCACGGCGTCGCGCACAGCGCGGCGAGCAACAGCGGAGACAACCCGATGACCGCCACCCCGATCACCCTCATCGAAGCCGTCACCCAGGCCCTTGCCTGGGAAATGGAACACGACCCCTCGGTGCTGGTGCTGGGCGAAGACGTGGGCGTCAACGGTGGCGTATTCCGCGCCACCGCCGGCCTGCAGCAGCAGTTCGGCCCGCAACGCGTGCTCGATACCCCGCTGGACGAAACCACCATCGCCGGCCTCACCGTCGGCCTGGCCGCACAGGGCATGAAGCCGGTGGCCGAAGCGCAGTTCGACGGCTTCGTCTACCCGATGGTCGATCACCTGATCTGCCACGCCGCACGCCTGCGCAACCGGACCCGTGGCCGCCTGCATTGCCCGATGGTGCTGCGCGTGCCGTGGGGCGGTGGCATCCGTGCGCCGGAACACCACAGCGAAGCCAACGAGGCCATCTTCACCAATGTGCCGGGCATGCGCGTGGTGCTGCCGTCCAGCCCGCAGCGCGCCTATGGCCTACTGCTGGCGGCGATCCGCGAGCCGGATCCGGTGATCTACATGGAGCCCAAGCGCATCTACCGCCAGTACAAGGAAGTGGTTGCCAATGATGGCGAAGCACTGCCGCTGGACGTGTGCTTCGTGTTGCGTGACGGTACCGACGTCACCCTGGTCACCTGGGGCGCGCAGGTCAAGGAAGCGCTGGAAGCGGCTGACAAGCTGGCCGGCGAAGGCATCAGTGCCGAAGTCATCGACGTGGCCACGCTGCGCCCACTGGACTTCGCCACCATCGCCGAGTCGGTGGCCAAGACCGGCCGCTGCGTGATCGTGCAGGAAGCGCCCAAGACCGCCGGCTTTGGTGCCGAGATCGCCGCCCGCCTGGCCGAAGAGTCGATGTACGACCTGGTGGCCCCGGTCGAACGCGTCACCGGCTATGACACCCACATCCCGCTGTTCCGCCTGGAGATGAAGTACCTGCCGAGCGTTGAGCGGATTGTGACCGCCGCCAAGCGCGCGGTCGCGGCGGGCTGACATGCTGGCACGCCTGATTGGCAGCTACCGCAGCCAATACCGTACGCCACTGCAGTTCCGCACCGGGCAGATCGTCGAGCTCGGTGTGCGTGACGAGGAATGGCCTGCCTTTGCCTGGGTGAAAACCGAGGCAGGCAGTGCCGGCTGGGCGCCGGTAGCCTGGTTGCGGGTACTGGACGACGGCCGTGCCGAAGCGCTGTGCGACTACAGCGCACGCGAGCTGGACGTCGACCGTGGCGAGCAGGTGAAGCTGCATCACGAACATGGCGGCTGGTGGTGGTCCGAACGCGCCGACGGCGCGCAGGGCTGGTTGCCGGCACGCGAACTTGAATTGCTGGAAGAGAACTGCACATGAGCCAGACCAAGAATTTCAACCTGCCCGACCTGGGCGAAGGCCTGCCGGACGCGACCATCGTGGAGTGGTTCGTCAAGGAAGGCGACGTGATCAAGCTCGACGAACCACTGGTGTCGATGGAGACCGCAAAGGCCGTGGTCGAAGTGCCCTCGCCGGTCTCCGGCAAGGTGCTGAAACTGGCCGGTGCCGCCGGCGACATCGTGGTCACCGGCCACGTACTGGCCAGTTTCGAGATCGACCCCAACCTGCCGCAGCGTGCCGAAGGCCAGGACACCGGCCATCACCACGGCGCCCCGGCCGACGCCGCGCCGGCACCGGCCGCTGCACCGGCCCCGGTTGCCGCAGCCGCCGCCGAGCGTGCCGATGAAGGCACCGTGGTTGGCGCGATGGTCAGCTCCAATGCCGTGCACACCGAGCAGGCCGTGGCCGTCGGCGGCGTCAAGGCGATGCCGGCCGTGCGTGCGATGGCCCGCAAGCTGGGCGTTGACCTGACCCGCGTCCGCGCCACCGGCGCCGAAGGTGCGGTGACGATGAATGATGTGAAGCAGGCGGCGGCAGATCCGTCGGCTTTGCTCCCCTCTCCCACCGGAAGAGGGGCTGGGGGTGAGGGTCCGACCTCTGCCGCAGCTGCCGTACCCTCACCCCAACCCCTCTCCCAGGGGGAGAGGGGCTCAAGCCGCACCCCGCTGTCTGCGGCCGGCAAGCCGATGCGCACCGCGCCCCCTGGTGTCATCGCCAAGGGCCAGCCGGAACCGCTGAAGGGCGTTCGCCGCAACATGGCGCGGGTGATGGCTGATGCGCACAGCAAGGTCGTGCCGACCACGCTCAGCGACGATGCCGACATCCATGCCTGGGCACCGGGCAACGACATGACCTCGCGTCTGGTCCGCGCCATCGTCAGCGCCTGCCAGGCGGTGCCGGCGATGAATGCCTGGTTCGACGGTGACAACCTCACCCGCACCCTGCATGCCCAGGTCGACATCGGCATTGCCGTGGACACCGACGATGGCCTGTTCGTACCGGCCCTGCGCAATGCCGACATGCTGGATGCACGCGGCGTGCGCGAAGGCATCAACCGCCTGCGCCAGCAGGTCGAAGACCGTTCGATCGCGCCGTCGGAACTGAGTGGCTACACCATCAGCCTGTCCAACTTCGGCATGTTCGCCGGCCGCTATGCCACGCCTGTGGTGGTGCCGCCCTGCGTGGCCATCGTTGCCGCCGGCCGTGCCCGCTTCCAGGTCACTCCGGTGATGGGCGGCATTGAAACCCACAAGGTCATCCCGCTGTCGGTTACCTTCGATCACCGCGCCTGCACCGGCGGCGAAGCGGCGCGCTTCCTGCGCGTGCTGATCGATGATCTGGCCCTGGCCAGCTGATCCACGCTTTGATCCCAGTTGCAGCAAGACATTGGGCCCGCAGCAATGCGGGCCTTTTTTTATCTGCCACCTCGTCCCCCCCGCAATCGAAACGCGGCTTTGCGGCTGCAGTTGCATGCGACGGCTGGATACGTAGCGATGACGGATCAAGGCAAGTCCGGCATCCCGAAACCTTCAACAAGTTGTCACCTCAGCATCCACCCACGGCGCGTTAGGATGGCAGCACCCAAACCTGCCGTCAGCCCATCATGGCCACCTGGACCTGCAGCAACTGCAAGGAAACAAACGAAGACAGCTTCGACCAATGCTGGAAGTGCGGCAGTTTTTCCGATGGCACGCGCGCATCCGGCAGCCACGACAGCGATACCCCGGCCTGGATGCAACCACCCCGCCTGATCAACTGCCTGCGTTGCCCCGGCACGCGCATGACATTCATTGGCCGGCGACGCTTCCACGAAGGCACGCAGGCCATGCCCTTCCTGTTTGGCAATCTGGGCGAGCTGTTCGTCAACCGCGAAGAGTTCGACCTGCACGCCTGCCCGAGCTGCGGCAAGGTGGAATTGTTCCTGTCCAATCACTGACTGCAGCCAACCGTCCTGCACGCTACGGAGTACCGCCATGGCCCATCGCAGCCGCCTCGCCGGCTTCATCATTGATTGCCAGGACACCGACAGTGATACCGCTGCCGCCTTCTGGGGCGCCGCGCTGGGCCTGAAGGCCGAGCCCGGTTACACCGAAGACGACGGCGCACAGTACAGCGAACTGCAGGACGCCCCTGGCGGGCTGCATGTGGAAGTGCAGCGCGTCAGCCATCCTTCGCGCGTGCACCTGGATATCGAGGCAGACGACATCGATGCCGAAGCCGAGCGCCTGGAAGCACTTGGCGCGCGCCGCATCGGTTTCGTCAAACGCTGGTGGGTGATGGAAGCACCTACCGGCCATCGCTTCTGCGTCGTGCGCATGCGTGACCCCGGGCAGGGCCCGGCCGCCAACACCTGGGAGTAGCCCCTTCACGGTGCAATGAACGCCGGCATGTCCCAATAGCGGACTTCACGTTCAAGGAAGACACCGCATGGGATTGATTACCGGAATGATCGCGGGTGGCCTGGTCGGCCTTGCCGCCATCAACGTCATGGCACTGATCGCAAAAAACAGCGGCTCCCCACATGACCTGACCAGCTTCACCTCTGACCAGAACGTGCTGGCCAAGGTTGATGCCTGGGCTGACAGCCACGGCTATCGACGGATCAGTGACAGCAACGGCACGCGGGTTTACCGCAAGGGCAACAACATTCTTACCTCGCCGATGTTCCTTGAAGTCAGCCAGGAGGGTCGCCGTTATGTATTCAAGAGCTATACCCAGATCAATGGCTTCATCATCAAGGGCGACATGGCACTGAGCGGCAATGGATTCCTGGCCCGCCTGCCGCGTTCAATGGCCAAAAAAGCGCAGAACGAACTGTTCGCCACCCTGAACGTGCCCGGCTTGCCCTGAGCCCACCGCGTTCGCGACAAGGCGGTGATAATGCAGGCCCGTGACCTGCAGGATCAGCGCATGCGCCCCACCTCTTCGTCCAACGCCCCACGCGTGCTGGTGGCTGGCGGCAGTCGCGGCATCGGCCTTGCCATCGCCCACGCCTTTGCAACAACCGGCGCAAACCTGAGCATCTGCGCGCGCGGCGCACAGGCCCTGCAACAGGCTACGCGTGAGCTGCAGCAGGCGGGTGCGGCAACCGTGCACAGCCAGCCCTGCGACCTGGCCGATCCTGCGCAGATCACACACTGGGTGGATGCCGCCGCAAACGCGCTGGGCGGCATCGATATCGTCATCAACAATGCGTCCGGTTTCGGCAACGGCAACGATGACGCCAGTTGGCAGGCCGGCTTCGATGTCGACCTGATGGCCGCCGTGCGTACCAATCGCGACGCCTTGCCGTATCTGCGGCAAAGCGCGCAGCCGGCCATCCTCAACGTCAGCTCGATCAATGCCTCGGTGCCAACGCCGCGTGCGGCGGCCTATTCCACCGCGAAGGCCGCGTTGAACTACTACACCGTATCGCTGGCCACCGAACTGGCGCGCGAACGCATCCGCGTCAACTCGATCGCCCCCGGCTCGATCGAATTCCCGGGGGGCCTGTGGGACCGACGCCGCAGTGATGAGCCAGCACTGTATGCACAGATTCGTGATCGCATCCCGTTTGGCGGCTTTGGCAACGCCGAGGATGTTGCCGCCGCCGCGCTGTTCCTGTGCTCGCCCCAGGCGCGCTGGATCACCGGCCAGATCCTGGCCGTGGATGGCGGCCAATCCCTCCCGGCAACAGCGGTGTAAGCCGCGAAGCCCGCTGCGCTTCAACCATCACCGACTCCGCGCGCGGCCGTTGCCGCGCAGGGCCCGGGCCATGGCGCGGTCACACGGCCCGGGTAAGCACCGCGCACCCGGGTTGCGCGCCTTTCCTTTTGCACGTTCCCGACGCCTCCGCACATTGGACCGCGGCTGGAGCGGCCATCAGGCCAGCGCTGCCGGACCGATCACCCGTACACCCGGCCGTGGCGCCAGCGCGGCCTCGACCAATGCGGCTGCGATAGTGCTTGCCGGGTTGATCCGCCAGGCCCGCGGCAACACCGGCCCCAATGCGCCCAGCACCTTGCTGGCGAACTGTTCGCCAGCGCGATGTTCGGCACGCTCGCCACCGATCAGACCGGGCCGTACCAGGGTCAAAGATGCAAACCCGACGGCCCTCAGATCGCGCTCCAGCTCGCCCTTCACCCGGCTGTAGAACACCCACGCATCCGGGTTGGCACCCGCTGCCGAATTGAGCGCAAACACCTTGCAGCCATGAGCATGCACGGCATTGGCAATGGCCAACGGGTAATCATGGTCGATGCGATGGAAGGCCTGTCGCGATCCCGCCTGCTTCATGGTCGATCCCAGCGCGCAGATCGCCGCGTCCACTTGCCAGTCCTGCGATTGCAGGGGCAACTGCTCGAAATCCACCACCGGGTTGCACAGCCGCGCATGATTCACCGGCAGCGCACGCCGGGTCGGCGCCAGCACCGCCGTACACCGCGGGTCGGCCAGCAGCCGCTGCAACACCTGGGCGCCGACCAGCCCGGTCGCACCTGCCAAAAGTACCCGCATGCATCTCCCTCCGTGACCGGTTGCCATTCAAGCAGGCCACCACCTTGCCGATAATGGCTGTTGGAAACCACCCCAGCGGTGCGCGACAGCACCCCCAACCCCGCGGAACCGGCACGATGGCTGACAGCCCTGACGATACCTCCCACTCCCGCGGCAGCGGGCTGGGGCGCATCCTGTCCCGTCGGTCGGCAACAGCCAGTGCCGGCGATACCGCGGCCACCCTGGGCAATGGCAACGCCGGCATGGCCATGCTGCAACGTCTTTTCATCGGCGCCGAGGCCCCCGAGCCGCTGCTCGCAGCCTTCGCCCAGGGCTTGTGCACCTTGCCCGGCGAGCTGGGTGACATGGGCTTGCGCCTGCACAGCGCCCACGCCGAGCAGGACTGGCAACGCTACGGACGGCTGCTGCGGCAGCTGATCGACAAGTACATCCGCACCATCGAGCAGGACACGCCGGGCGCCGGCAACAGTGAATCCACGCAACTGCGTGACCTGCTGCGCGACACCTTGGACGCGGTGCTGGCCAGCCTGCTGCAACAGGCCCCCGCACTGGGCCAGCAGGCCGGGCAGATGAGCGAGGAGCTGCGCATCTGGCGCAGCGGCCAATCCCTGCAGCCCATCGCCACCCACCTGCGCGAGCTCTGCCATCAGGTGGGCGTGCGCAGTGCCAGCCTGCAAGAACAGCACGAGCTGCTGCTGAAGCTGTTCGCACTGTTGTTGGACAACATCACCGAACTGCTGGACGAGCAGAGCTGGCTGCATGGACAGGTACGCACCGTGCGCGAAGTCCTGGCCGGGCCGTTGGATACGGCCTCGCTGGAGCAGGCCCGCAACGAGCTGCGCGAAGTGATCTACCGGCAAGGCCTGCTGCGCCAGGGCATCGGTGAATCCAAGCAGGCGATGAAGGACCTGATGGTCGACTTCGTCCAGCAGGTCGATGGCATGGCGACCGAAACCGGCGAGTACCACGATCGCATCGCCAGCTATGCCATCGCCGTGCGCCAGGCCCGCAGCATCGCCGACCTCAACCATCTGTTGCAGGAAGTGCTGCAGGACACCGCCCGTGTCCAGTCGCAGGCCGCGCGCGCGCGCGACCACCTGGCCAACGCCCGCGCTGAAGCCAAGGCTGCCGAGCTGCGCGTGCAACAGCTTGAGCGTGAACTGGAGGACGTCGGCAGCCAGCTGCGTACCGATCCACTGACCGGCGCACTCAACCGGCGCGGGCTGGAAGCCGCATTGGTCCAGGCCATGGCGACGGCACAGGGCCCGCTGAGCATCGCCATGCTCGACCTGGACCACTTCAGCCACACCAATGCCAGCTATGGCCATGCCGGTGGAGACCGCGCCCTGCGCCACCTTGTGGCAACCGCCCAGGCCCGGCTTGGCAACACTGGCCAGATCGCGCGGCTGGGCGGCGATGAGTTCGTGCTGATCCTCACCGACATGCCGCTGGCGCAGGCCGAGGCGCAGCTGCGGCGCCTGCAGGAAGCGCTGGCACAACGCCCCTTCCTGCACGACGACCAACGGGTGCATGTGCGCTTGAGCGCCGGGGTGGCGCAATGGCAGGCCGGTGAGAGCACCGAGCAGTTGCTGCAGCGTGCCGACCGGGCACTGTATGCGGCCAAACAGGCCGGGCGCGATCAGGTCCGCAGCGCCGACTGAGCGCAGCGCCTGCGGGCTGTGATATTCCGTCCACTGATGCGTATCACCTGCGCATGGACACCCGCATGACCACCGCCACCGAGGCCCAGCGCCACCACTTCGCCGAACTGCTGGGGCAACACCAGGGCATCGTGCTCAAGGTGGCGCGCAGCTATTGCCGCGATGCCGAGGATCGTCGCGACCTGTTGCAGGAAATAAGCATCCAGGCCTGGCAGGGCTTCGCCGGATTCGATGCCACGCGTGCGCAGTTCAGCACCTGGCTGTATCGCATTGCCTTGAATGTGGCCATCACGCGGATACGTGCGGTGCGCGTGCGGCAACGCCACCATGCCGACAACCACGACATCGACACGCTGCCGGCCGCCGACACCACCGAGGACGCCGCGCAGCTCACCCAGCTCTATGCGGTCATCCAGGCCCTGCCGCCGCTGGACCGCGCCCTGGTCCTGCTGCACCTGGACGACTGCAGCCACCGCCAGATCGGCGAAGTGCTGGGCATCAGTGCCAGCAACGCCGCCACCCGCCTGCATCGCATCAAACAGCAGCTGCGCGAGCAGTTCGCCGACACCCCGACCCGACAAGGCTGAGCCCATGGAACTGGAACAACTCAAGACTGCCTGGGCGCAACAGACCCAGCGCATCGATCATCTGGAGGGCCTGGTAGCGCAGGCCTGGCAGCAGCCACGTCAGCAGGAGGTCCGCCGACGGCTGCGTTGGTTCAGTGGCATGCAGCTGGCGTGGTTGCTGGCGTGGATCGTGGTCACCGCACTGGCCGCGACCTTCTGGATCGCGCACCGCCAGGTAACGCAGCTGCTGCTGACCGGGCTGGCCTTCCACGTCTACGGCATCGCCGCAATCTGGGTATCCATTACCCGCGCCTTGCTGGCCTTGCAGTTGCATGGGGGTGATGCGCCGGTAGTGACGCAGCAGCTGCGGCTGGCAAGACTGCGCCGCTTCACCGCAGTCACCGAGCTGGCGCTGGGCCTGCCCTGGTTCTGCCTGTGGCTGCTCGCCCTGCAGTGGGCCTGCGTGCAATGGTTGGGGCTGGATCTTTACGCGGCGGCGCCGCGCTGGTTCCTGGCCACCCTGGGGGTTGGCGTGGTTGCCATGATTGGTGCCGTCGCCGCGGCGCGCTGGGGCCTGCGCCAGGTGGACGCGCAACATTGGGCGCGACGCTGGCTGGACAGCCTGTCCGGGCAGTCGTTGCTGCGCGCACAACGCACGCTGCAGGATATCCAGGCGTTCAAGCTGCAGTGACCGCGATACCCGTTGGACCCGGCCGCCCCATTCCGCGTGGGACAGGGCGGCCGTGACAACTCAGTGTGCGGCCTTGCCACCGCGCAGGCGCTGAAACAGCGTCACCGCCGCAAGCACCGCGATACCGATGGCGATGCCTACCACCACGCTGCCCAGCGCGTTGGCCAACCACGCCAGGTTGGCAGGTGCCAGGCCGATCACGAAGTGATGCAGCGCCGGGATGGCGTGCACCAGGATGCCGCCACCCACCAGGAACATCGCCGCGGTACCAGCGACGGACAGGGCACGCATCAACCACGGCGTGGCGCGCAGGATGCCGCGCCCCAAGGCGGCCATCGCGCGGCCCTTGTCCAACAGCCAGGCACCGACGTCGTCGAGCTTGACGATGCCGGCCACCAGGCCATAGACGAAGACGGTCATGCCAATGGCAATGGCGACCAGCGCGGCCACCTGCTGCCCGAATGGCGCGTCGGATACCACGCCCAGCGACAGCACGATGATCTCCGCAGACAGGATGAAATCGGTGCGCACCGCGCCCTTGATCTTGTCCTTTTCCCACGCCACCACGTCGGTCTTGTCGTCAGCCAATGCGCGGCTGAGTTCGGCCTTGTGGGCATCGTCCTCTTCCTTGGAGTGGAGGAACTTGTGCGCCAGCTTTTCCACGCCTTCGTAACAGAGGAAGGCACCGCCAATCATCATCAGCGGGGTGATCGCCCACGGCAGCCAGGCACTGATCGCCAATGCAGCCGGCACCAGGATCGCCTTGTTTAGCATCGAGCCCTTGGCCACGGCCCACACCACCGGCAACTCGCGGTTGGCACTGACACCCGTTACCTGCTGCGCATTCAAGGCCAGGTCGTCGCCCAGTACGCCGGCGGTCTTCTTGGCGGCAACCTTGGTGAGGATGGAGACGTCGTCCAGCAATGTTGCGATATCGTCGAGCAGGGCAAACAGGCTGGCTCCAGCCATTGGGACACCGTTGGTATGGGGAACGGCGATTCTCCCCGATTCCTGCGCCAATGCGTAGTGAGCGCGCATTCACCCATTGCCGACCTGACAACGGCCACACTGCGGGTCTGGCCACGAGGAGCATGCAGTGAGCGAGCCGACCAGCAACGACAGTCCCTCGACCATCGGTGGCATGAGCCGCCGCCAACAGATCGTGCGGCTGTTGCTGCGCTACCGGCACTCCGGCGTTTTCTCGGGCATCTCCCTGGACGGCGAGATCCCACGGCTGGGCAAGGCCCCCACCGCCGGCGACCCCACCCAGTTCGTGTCTGACCTGGAGGCCTTGGGTACCACCTTCGTGAAGCTGGGCCAGGTCCTGTCCACCCGCCCTGACATGATTCCCGCCGAGTACGTGACCGCGCTGGAACGCATGCAGGAGCAGGTTGCGCCGATCCCGGTCGAGCAGATCCGCAGCGTGGTCGAACAGGAGCTGGGTGCCCCCGTCAGCAAGGTATTTGCCTGGTTCGATCCTGAGCCATTGGGTTGTGCATCCATCGCCCAGGTACATCAGGCCGAGCTGCATGATGGCCGCCAGGTCGCGGTGAAGGTGCAGAAGCCGGACATCGCCGCCCAGCTGCGTTCGGACATCGGCGTACTGCGCAGTTTTGCCACCGCCGCCGACCACCTGACACGGGTGGGCCGAAAGGTGCGGTTCTCCGATTGGCTGGACGAGTTTGCCAAGACCCTGCGCATGGAGCTGGACTACCAGACCGAGGCCGCCAATCTGGCGCGCTTTGGCCAGCACCTGCAGCCCTATCCGGAGCTGTGGATACCGCAGCCGGTATGGGACCTGTGCAGCCGCCGGGTGCTGACCATGGAGCTGGTGCAGGGCGTGCGCGTGGATGCGATCCCACCGGTACGCCGCACCGAACAATCGATGGAACCACTGGCGGCGGCCTTGGTGCGCGGCTACCTGGACCAGATCTTCGTGCATGGCGAAATCCATGCCGACCCACACCCGGGCAACCTGCGTGTGACCCCGCAGGGGCAGCTGGCGATCTTCGACCTGGGCATGGTCGCGCATGTACCGCCACGCCTGCGCGAACGACTGCTCAAAGTGTTGTTTGCCGCCGTCGATGGCCGCGGCGAAGAAGTCGCCGACGAGATCATCGGCATCAGCACGCGCCTGGAGGACTACGACGAGGAGCGCTATCTGCGCGAAACCGGGCAGATGATTGCCCGTTACGCCGCCAACGGCACCATGTCCGAAGGCCACGTGGTGCTGGAGATCGTGCGCACCGCCACCGCCGCCAACCTGCGCACGCCGCCGGAATTGAGCCTGCTGGGCAAGGCCCTGCTCAACCTGGAAGGCGTATGCCGGGTGCTGGCGCCGGAGCTGGACACGCGCCGCGTGGTCGAGAAGCAGTTGCAGCACGTCATGCGTGCGCACTTCCGCAAATCCCTGTCGGCGGCCAACCTGGCCAGCGAGGCGATGGAACTGCAGCAGTTGCTGCGTACCGGCCCGCGCCGCATGTCCGACATCCTCAGCCTGCTGGCCGAGAACCGCCTGCAGATGAAGGTAACCGGGCTGGAAGAATCGCGGCTGATGGAGAACATCCAGAAAGTCGCCAACCGCATCGCCGCCGGCCTGATCACCGCCGCGCTGCTGTTGTCATCAGCGCTGCTGATGCGGGTACCGTCGCGCTGGACGCTGTTCGGCTACCCGACCTTCGCCATCGTGCTGTTCATCCTTGGCGTGGTGATCGGCATGGGCCTGATCCTGAGTTCGCTGCTGTTCGACCGGCGCACCCGCGCAAGCGCACGCGAAGAACGCAGTCACCGTTAGCAGCGCGGCAACGGGTCCGGTCGCAGCCAGACCGAGGTGCACGAACTGCCATCGTGCACATCGTCGAACAGCTGCACGCTGTCCTCGGTGTTACGCACGGCCAACGTGTACAACAGCGGCAGGAAGGCCGCCATGTCGTCCTGGTCCAACGTGGGCATATCCGCCAGCTGCGCGATGTTGCCATGTCCGACCAGTTCGCGCAGCTGCGCGCCACCTGCACCGCGCATCGGCGCAGCAAGGTTGCCGATGCCAACAATCAGGATGCCCTGCTCACGCAAGGGGCGCAGCCACGCCCCCAGCGCCGCGTGCTCCAGCGGTGACAATGCCGTGTCCAGGCTGACCTGCACGACCGGGATCGATGCGTGCGGATACAAGGCCTGCACCAGCGCCATTACGTCTTCGTTCAAGGCATGGCTGCTGTCCAGGCGCGCACCGGGCAGATCCAGCAAGCCATTGATGCGCCGCGCGACCCGTGCCGATACCGTCTGCAGGACGTGCGGACTTTCATGCTCGGGCGCGATGCTGATGCAGATGCCCTGCGTGCGCCATTGCGCAGACACGCAGACCACCGCGCGCGGCCTCGGGAACAGCGCAGCCACGTCCTGCCAGCCTGGCCCTGCGGCGCTGTTGGCGGAAGTCTGATCAAAGGTGCCGTGCCCTGCAAACAACGCGGGCATGCGAATTACGTTGTCCATGGGTGTCCTGGGATGCGAGGCCAGTACCAGCCGATAGGCTGTTGGCGATCGCGGCGGTGCCGGGCGTCCATCGCCCGCATCCTTACCGCAGGGCGCCACTTTGCCTGCGGCCACGTGATGGGAAGATGAATAGGCGATTTTTGCGCTGGATCACCAAAAAACATTTCAGTCAGCTTCGCGCAGGCACCATCCGGACGTCCCTTCGTCACGTAGCTGAAACAGCGTGGTGATAGGCGACGGCGGCCGCGGCCGCTGCAACTTCCTCCGCTACCGCAAGTGACCGCATGCATTGGATCATCTGGCTGTGCCTGGCCGCGCTCGTTGTGCTGCTGCTGCTCTCCCCAGTCCTGGCCCGTACCAAGGCCGCTCTTCTTTCCGTGATGCTGCTGTTGCTCAGCGCGTGGTGGCTGATCGACAAACTCAGTGGCGATGGCATCAACTCGGCCACGCTCTACCACCTGCGCAGCGACATGGAAGGTGCCGGCATAGGTGACTTCGCCGGCTATATCGCCGGCTTCATCGGTTTGTTGCTGCTGTCCTTCGTGCTGCCCGTGGCACTGCTGCGCATGCGCCGCCTGCACTTGCCGCGACATGGCGCCACGGTGTTTGCCGGTTTTGCCGCTGCACTGGTCACCACGGTGCTGCTCAGCCCGCTGTATGGCGATGCCCGCCGCGTCTACCAGCAGATGCAGCCGGTGGATTACAGCGCAGTGGCACCGGAATACCAGCTGCCCTCGCGCGCACTCGGCAAGCGCCCCAACATCGTCTGGATCTACGGCGAGAGCCTGGAACGCACCTATCTGGACCAGGCCGCATTTCCCGGCTTGATGCCCAACATCGCGCGCCTGGCCGGCGAGGGACTGGATCTGCGCAACATCGCCTCGGCCGATGGCAGCGGCTGGACCATCGCCGGCCTGGTGTCCTCGATGTGCGGCGTGCCGCTGACCACCGCGCAGGGCGACGAAAACAGCATGGGGCGCATGGGGCAGTTCCTGCCCGAGGCGTTCTGTCTGGGCGACTACCTGAAGCAGCAGGGCTACAGCAACCACTACATGGGCGGTGCCAACGGCCAGTTCGCCGCCAAGGCGGACTTCCTCCGCAGCCATGGTTTCGACGACGTACGCGACCTGGAGTGGTTCCAGCAGCAAAAAATCAGCAAGAAGCACTTCTCCGTCTGGGGGGTGCATGACGATGTGCTGCTGGACCGCGCCTATGACCGCTTCGTGGAGCTGTCCGAGGCAGGCCAGCCGTTCATGCTCACTGCATTGACCATGGACACCCACCATCCCGCCGGGCACCTGCCGGTGTCCTGCAAGAACACGCGCTATCGCAGCGAGTACGGCAACATCGGCCTGCTCAACGCGCTCAAGTGCAGCGACCGCCTCATCTCGCGGCTGGTCGACCGCATCCGCGACAGCGCATTCGCCGACAACACATTGATCGTGGTCGCTTCCGATCATCTGGCCATGCCCAACGACCTGAGCGATGTGCTGGAGAAACAGCACCGCGAGAACCTGCTGCTGTTCCTGGGCAAGGACGTGCAGCCGCGACAGATCGTCGCCCGCGCGGGCACCACGCTCGACTCCGGCGCAACCGCCCTGAACCTGATCGATCCGGCGATCCATGCCATGGGCTTCGGCCGCTCATTGCTGACCCCTCCTGCAGCCAACAGCGCCAGCTACGCGGCATTGCAGAGTGACCAGCGTGACTATGCGCGCTACCGCGCCTTCGCCCGCTCGCTGTGGCTGGGCGAGCAGACCCGCATGTTGCGCCTGGACGACGACCAGGTGCTGGTCGGCGTGCAGAAGGTACAACCACCGGTACTGCTGGAGTACGACGAGCAGTGGGCGCTGAAATCGATGTATCTGGAGAACACCTCGCGCAAGTTCGAGGAGGCCGATCCCCATCACCGCCTGGCCTACGTCGACCGCTGCACCGCCTTCGAGGACGGATCCGCTGATGGCCAATGGTGTGCACTGCTGGTGGACAACAAACAGGGCATGCGCATGTACCGCGACGCGCAGCTACGCCGTGGCATCGCGGTGGATGCCCCGTTGCAGGCCTTCAGTGGGCAACGCCCCAACGTGCGCCAATCGCGCATGATCAGCCGGCAGCCGCGCCATACCGGCCCGGGCCAGTACATCCTGGAGTTGTACGCGGCACAGCGCCCCCAGCGCGCGTTCTGGGTGGAGGCCGTGTCGTCCAAGCGCAAGGTGGTGGTCGCCCAGCAATGGGTGCAGGCTGACGCCGATGGCCGTATCCGCATGCCGGTCGGTCTGGACCGGGAAATCGACGACCTGGAGATCCGTGCCTGGCTGAGCCATGCCGAACAACTGGCAGTGGATGATTACGCGCTGGTACCGACGACGGTGGAACATCCGCGTTCGTAACCGCCAAGGCATTCCCCCTCGTGTGTCATGAGGGGGTTGCCGCTGTCGGCCCGCATGCCTGCTTCGCGGCCTACGCCGCTCCCACCGGACCTTCGTCGGGGTCGCGGACCAAGTGGATGTCGGTCGGGGTGACCAGGGCAATGCCGCCGGCCGCGCTCTGCTGCAACAGCTCGAACAGCACGTCGCTGCGCGTGCCGTAGACACTGCGCGCCGAGGACACGTAGGCAAAGCTGTTCACCGCGATCTGGCCACCGCTGATCGAATCGATGAAGAACGAAGGCGCCGGCTCGTCCAGCACGGTTTCGTTGGCGGCGTAGATATCCAGCAACAGCGTCCGCAGCTTGCCCACGTCGGTACCCAGCGGCACCGAGAACTGCACCTGGATACGCCCCAGTGCATTGGACATGGTCATGTTGCGGATGGTCTTGGTGATCAGCTCCGAGTTCGGCACGATCAAGGTGGAGCGGTCGCCCACCTGGATTTCGGTCGAGCGCACCGAGATGCGCCGGATATCGCCTTCCTGGTCACCGATCTTGACCCAATCGCCGATTTTCACCGGGCGCTCGGCCAACAGGATCAGGCCAGAGACAAAGTTCTGGGTAATGGCCTGCAGGCCGAAACCGATACCCACCGAAAGTGCACTGGCCAGCAGCGCCACCTTCTCGAAGCCAATGCCCAACGCCGCCAGTGCCCACAGGCCGGCCAGCACGATGCCCAGGTAGTGCGCGACGGTGCTGATCGAGTTGCGCGCACCGGTGTCCAGCTCGGTCTTGGGCAGGTAGGTTTCCACCAGCCATTGCTGCACCACCCGCATCAACGCCAGCCCAAGCACCAGCACCAGTATCGCGCTGAAGATGGAGGTCGGCGTCAGCAGGCTGTCGCCGATCTTGATGCCGGCGGCCAGGCGCTCCAGCCAGCCATACAACGCACTGACATTGCCGAAAGGCGCAACCACGGCGGTGATGCCCAACAGCACCAGCCCAATACGCAGAGCGGCTGACAGCAGCACGCCGCCCTGCTCCAGGCGATTGTCGGGCAAGCCGGTGGACAAGCGCAGCATGCGCCCCATGGCGCTGCTCGGTGCCAGCAGCCACAACGCGAAGTCGTCGGCGAAACGCATCACCAAGGTGGTCGCCAGCACCACCACCGTCACCCACACCATCTGCTGGGCGGTGAACATGGCGAAGTTGAGGTAGCCCATCAAGGTCGCCACCAACGCCGCGCAGATGGTGAGGTAGCCCCCCAACCGCGCGATCACCAGCCAGCCGCTGCGCGGAGCCTTCGGCGCATGGCCCTTGCTGGCGTCCTGCTCGGCCTGCGCTGCTGCCGCTGCACGGCGGCGATGGAGACCGGCCAGGGTAGCCAGCATGGACATGATCAGCACCACGTAGGTCAGCGCGATCAATCCGTCCAGGGTGATCGTGCCCACCTGCGAGGTACGTGCCGAGCGGTTGACCTCGCGCAGCAGCATGGTCAGCCAGGTCAGGCCAGCCGCGCCCCAGGCAAAGCGACGCAGGCGGCCGGCGGCCAGATCATCGATGTCCAGCAGGCGCCACGATGGCCGCTTGGGCACCAGCAGGGCGGCTGCCAGGGCGCCGATGAATGCGGCGACAAAGGTGGCAACCACGAAGATATCGGCCACCGACTCCAGCCGCGGCGCGATCGCACGGATCTCGCGCAGGCTGCTGACCAGCACGATGGCGGCAACGCCAGGCAGCAAGGTGCCCACCAGCAGCAGCCACACCGCCAGCCCGGTACGGCGCAGGCGCCCTGCCGGCGCACGTTCGGATGCGGCGTATCGTCGGCCCAGGTGGCGCAACCACAGGCGCAGGGGGAACAACAGCAGCAGCGCCAGCCCGGCCCCCAGCAACGGCGTGCCCCAGCCCTTCTTGGCAGCCGCCTTCAGCAGCGCGTTGCTGGCCTGCCGATACAACGCATGGAAACGTCCGAGGTCATCCGGCAGATGCTCGGCGAACTCGCGCCACAAGGCCGGTGACAACGGCGAGGCCACCTTGCGCCCGAGCTGCTCGCCGAACTGCTGGGCGCGCATCTTCTCGATCGACTCGCTGGCCTGCTTGGCATCCTCGGCCAGCAGCTTGCCGCGCTTGATGTCCGCATCCACCTGGCTGCGCTGCTGGCCCAGCAGTTTGCGCTGGCGGGCGATGCCGGCATCCTCGCCACCTTCCGGTGCCGGTCCCAACTGCTCGATGCGGGCATCGAGCTGGCTCAGTTCCGGCTGCAGTGCCTGCACCGCGCCCTCGGCATCGCGCTGCGCCTGCGAAGCGCGCTCGGCCAATGTCTTGAGCGTCTCCAGCGCATCGGCATCGGTGACCGCACGTTGCACGGCCTCGAACGACTTAGAGGCCTGTTCAATGCGGGCCTGTGGGCTCAGCTCGGCACCCGTCGTGGTTTCAGCAGCGGCAAACGCGCTGCCAGCAGACAACAGGAACACCAGCAAGGCCGCACGCAGCGGCAATCTCAAGCGTTGGGCAAACAAGGCAACACACCGGCTTGCGCGGACCACCGCGCCTGCCGGGAACTATAAGGCAGCGCGCGTTGGCAGCATGCGAACCACTGGGCAAAGCTCAGTATTTGAGGCCCAGCTCGGTGATGTGGTGGCGGTTGAGCTCGTAGATTTCCTGGAACTCTTCTTCGGTGAGCTCGTCCGGGGCGTATACCGCAACCGGATCCCATTGCTGGGTAGTTGGCAGCGGCTGGCGGGGCCCGGCCCGCAGTGAAAACCCGTGGCCTTCGTAGTCGACCACTTCCGGCAATTGTTCCCAGCGCTCGCGCGCGTAGCGGTTCTGCCCCTTGAGCAGGATCACGACAAACATGGATTTCTCCCGTCTACGGATGGCAACAGCCTAGCGCAGCGGGCTGAAACCGGCGCGAAGATCCGCGGCCGCGCTGCGGTGCCGGTTCAGCCTGCCCGGAGAACACCCGCCGGCGGCCACGAGGCCTTCACCCGGCTTGCCCTATAGCTTGCCTTTCCGCGACCCGTCGCCGCTGATCGAGGCCTGCAATGCGTCCGCATCCGCCCCTTTCCACCGTGTCATCGGTGGACCTGCAGCGCTACCTCGGCAGCTGGTACGAGATCGAGCGATTGCCAATGGAAAGGGAACCGGAAGCGGCCACCGATGTCAGTGCCCATTACTCGCTCAATGGCGACGGCAGCGTACGCGTGCACAACCGCTGCCTGTTCCGCGGCAAGCTGGAGGAGTCAGTCGGCCAGGCGCGCCCCATAGACGGCAGCAACAGCAAGCTGGAAGTCACCTTCGCCGCCGACGGCCTGCGCTTCATGCCATTCACCCGGGGCGATTACTGGGTGATCCAGTTGGACGCCGGCTACAGCTGCACCCTGATCGGCAGCCCCGACCGACGCCACCTGTGGCTGCTGGCGCGCCTGCCACAGATGGATGCGACCACCCGCCGGCACTACATCGCCTATGCACGTCAGCAGGGTTTTGATGTGGACCAGCTGATCCACACCACCCATACCGGCCACCCGACCGCAGGCTGAACATCCATGGACCTGAAAAGCGGCTATCCGTTCTGGGCTGTTCGCAATGGACTGATGCAGGCCTACCCTGCATTGGCGCAGGACCTGCAGTGCGAGGTGCTGGTGCTGGGCGGCGGCATCACCGGCGCACTCATCGCCGACCACCTGGCCGCACATGGCCATGAAGTTGCCGTCGTCGAGCAGCGCGATATCGGCTGGGGCTCGACGGCCGCCAGCACGGCCTTGCTGCAGTACGAGATCGATACGCCGCTGCGTGACCTGGCCCGGCAATATGGGCTGGACGCTGCGGTGTTGGCCTATCGCGCCTGTGCGCAGGCAATCGATGACCTGGGCGAACTGGCTGGACAAGTGCGCGGGGTGGATTTCCAGACCGCACGCAGCCTGTATTACGCCAGCAAGCGCGGCGACCTGGCCGAGCTGATGGAAGAGTTCGAGCTGCGCCAACAGCATGGTTTTGCGGTGGACTGGTACGACGCCGCGGGTGTTCAGGCCGAATACGGCTTCAGCGCGCCCGGCGCCATCCTCAGCCACCATGCCGCACGCATGGACCCGTACCGGATGACGTATCGGCTGCTGGCCCGGTTGAGCAAACAAGGGGGCCAGGTCTACGACCGCACCACCATCGCCGCCATCGATGCCGGGCCACGCCGGGTCACTGCCTTGACCAGCGATGGCATCCGCATCCAGTGCCGGCAGCTGATCATCGCCGCCGGTTACGCCAGCCAGCATTGGCTACGGCAGCGCGTAGCCCGCAACCGCAGCAGTTACGCCTTCGTCACCGATCCGCTGTCCGCCGAGGCGCTGGGTGCGGCCCGCAACACGCTGCTGTGGGAAACCGCCCGCCCCTATCTTTACCTGCGCAGCACCGCCGACCAACGACTGCTGGTGGGCGGCGAAGATGACGCCGTGGATATCGCGGCACGCCGCGATGCCCAGGTTGATCGCAAGGCCCGCAAGCTCGCCGGCAAGGCCAGCAAGCTGCTCGGCGGGATTCCGGTGGAGCCCGCCTTTGCCTGGGCCGGCACCTTTGCCGAGACCGCCGATGGCCTGCCCTTTTTCGGCGCCCACCGGCAGTGGGGGCCACGCGTCCAGTTCGCCATGGCTTACGGCGGCAACGGCATCACCTACTCGATGATCGGCGCCGGCCTGCTGCGCGCCGCCATCGAAGGCCGCCGCCATCCACTGGCACCGCTGTTCTCGTTCCAGCGCCTGGACTGAGGCGTCGCACGCGACAGGCCACATTCAAGCCATTTCTGATAGCGTTCAGATTGCCCGCCATAAGGCGCTGGCACCCTGGAGCGGTCCCGTGATGATTCGACACCTGCTGCTTACCGCCTTGTTGCTGGCACCTTGCGTGGCGCTGGCCGATGAAGGCAGCCCCAGCGCAGCTGCGCTGGACCTGAGCGTGCCGCAGGCACCGGTCCGCTACCTGGGCGACCCCAGCGTGCAGCAGGACGCCCCCGGAACCTATTACGGCGACCACAGCGGGCGCGGCCTGCCGCGCAAGGGCGTGGCCGCGGACACCGACAGCGTGGTCGACGACAAGCTGCAGGTGCACGGCGCGGTCACGACCGGCATCGGCTATTCCAAGGCCTTCGGCAACAGCCACTACAACGCGGTGGACCTGAACCTGGGCAAGAATTACACCACCGACGAAGGCACTACCCGCCGCTTCGACGTGAACATCCATGTCAGCAAGGGCGATGGTGTCGGTCCGTACGGCCCTTATGGATACGGCCCCGGTCCGTGGGGCGGCTGGTAAGCGCCGCCAGGCCAACTCAGGCAGTGACGCGCATCCACACGCAGTCGATCGCATCCAGCACGATGTGCAGCAACAAGCCGATGCCGAACACGCGCGTGCGCTTGGGCACGGTGAGTCCCGCATAGACCAGCACGGCCGGCGCGGTATGCAGCGGGTGGAACCCCACGCTGCAGCGGTTGGGGGCGTAAATGGGGTCAGCCAGCAGGTGATCCAGATCGATCACCCAGCCCAGCAGCAGCAACATCCACGCCTTGGCGAACTGCGGCCGCCAGAACAACCAGGCCAACAGCGCCGGAACGGCGATGTGCAGGCACAGGTGCAGGATCGCACGCAGGCTCATGCGCCCTGGGCATCCAGCGATGCCATGTCGATCACAAAGCGGTACTTCACGTCAGAACGTTCCATGCGCGCAAATGCCTCGTTGATGTCCTGCATCGGGATCTGCTCGCATTCGGGGTAGATGCCCTTCTGCGCACAGAATTCCAGCAATTCGCGGGTCTGCGCGATACCGCCGATCAATGAACCGGACACCTGCTTGCGACCCCGCACCAGCAGGCTGGCATCCAGTGGCGGCATTTCCTCAAGCGCCCCCACCAACACGATTCGGCCGCCAACATCCAGCAGTTTGACGTAGGGGGCCAACGCATGCGCGACCGGCACCGTGTCGATGATCAGGTCCAGCGAGGACGCGGCCGCGCGCATTGCCTCGGCGTCACCTGGTACCAGTACATGCTGGGCACCCAGCGCCCGTGCGTCGGCCGCCTTGCCGGCGCTGCCGGTGATCAGGGTGACCTCGCAGCCGAGCGCAGCGCCCAGCTTGACGGCCATATGGCCCAAACCGCCCAGCCCGATCACGCCCAGGCGGGTACCGGGGCCGGCACCGTACTGGCGCAGCGGCGACCAGCTGGTGATGCCGGCGCACAGCAGCGGCGCGGCGCGGGCCAGGTCCAGCTGCGGCGACAGCGCGATGACGAAGGCGTCCCGCACCACGATGGCGCGGGAATAGCCGCCCTGGGTGATATCGCCGCTGATCCGGTCACGGCCGTTGTAGGTCATGGTCACGCCATGCCGGCAGAACTGCTCCTCGCCCTGGTTGCACTGGTCGCAATCGCGGCAGCTGTCGGCCATGCATCCCACCCCCACCGCGTCACCGACGTTGACGCTGGTCACGGCGCTTCCCACCGCCTGCACGCGGCCGATGATCTCGTGACCGGGCACCATCGGGTAGCGGGCCGACCCCCAATCGTTGCGGGCCTGGTGCAGGTCCGAATGGCAGACCCCGCAATACAGGATCTCGATGGCGACGTCGTCGGCACGCAGCGCGCGGCGGTCAATGGCCAGCGGTTGCAGCCGCGTGCTGGCCGACAGCGCGGCATAGGCAAGGGTGCGCATGGGGGGCTTCCGGGTGGATCAGCGGCCAATTGTAGGGGCCTGGTGCCGCCCCGGCGTTACACTATGCGGCCATCCGGCAGTTCCGCCGTGGTGGCCCTGGAGTGGCAATGATCAACAACGACGTACTGCGCAGCATCCGCTACATGCTCGATCTCAGCGACGGCATGGTGGTGGATACCATCCTTCTGGCCGACCCCGCGTTCAACGTGGACCAGGCACAGGTGCATGATTTCCTGCGCAAGGACGACGAGCCGCTGTTCGAGGCCTGCCCGGATGCCGTGCTTGCGCGCTTCCTCGATGGGCTGATCTACCACTTCCGTGGCCGTGACGAATCGCAGCCGCAGCGCCCGCCGGAAAAGCGCATCACCAACAACATCGTGCTGAAGAAGCTGCGCGTTGCCTTCGAACTGAAGGACGTGGACATGCATGCGATCTTCGAAAGCGCGGGTTTTCCGGTGTCCAAGCCGGAGCTGTCGGCACTGTTCCGCCAGCCCGACCACAAGAACTACCGCGAGTGCGGCGACCAGCTGCTGCGTGCCTTCCTCAAGGGCCTGACCCAGCGGGTGCGTCCGGCAGGCTGAGCCACCGGTAAGGCATGGCCCGGACGAACGGTCCGGGCGGGCGAATCCGGGCGGTTTACAGGATCCGGTACACGCGGGCCTTGGGCAGGTCTTCGTCCACCTGCAGGAACCAGCGCCCGGCAATGCCCGGCACCACTTCTATTTCAGGTGATTGCAAGGTGCTGCGCAGGCGCATCTGGCCCTTGAGTACCTTCCACTGCTGGCCGTTTTCCAGCACGAACACGGTACCCGGCTCCCAGCCTGCCACCTCGCCCTGCACGCGACTGTGCACCGGGCCTTCTTCCAGACCGATATGCATCGGCGCAGGCGCAGGCGCGGGGCTGGCGGCAACCGCTGCAATCGGCGCAGCTTGGCTGAGCATGCGATTGAGCAGCTGCAGCTGCTGCGCGCTCAGGCCGACCTGCTGAAGTTGCTCGGCGCTCAGGCGCTGCTCCAGCGGCACGTAGTCGGGCTGCTGGCTCCAGGCCAACGGGGTAAGCGACAGCAGGGTTGCAGCAAGCAGCAGACGGGTTTTCATGCTCAAGGTCCTTCCGGCCGATGCCGGTTGAAGCGCACTTTGCTGCAGTTTGGTTACGACTTGGTTACAAGCGCCAAGGCGGGGGTTTGCCCTCACCCCAACCCCTCTCCCGCACGCGGGAGAGGGGCTCGAATCGCTAGCGCGAAGCAAAGGTTTGCAGCCATTCGGACACCCTTGCGCCAGCGCAAGGGCCGGGGCGCGGGGGTTGGGGTGAGGGCAGGCTCCGAGCCGCAGACCCCAAACAACCTGAAAAAGAAAAGGCCCGGCATAAGCCGGGCCTTTCTTCGCTGCATGGCGCGCAAACGCCCTGCGCGTCTTACCAGCTGAAGCGCGGACCCACGGTCCACTGCTTGTCGCCATCACGGTTCATTTTGATGTCGCCGTTGATGCCCCAGTTCTGGTTCAACTTCACCTGGCCACCCAGGCGACCATAGAACTCGCCTTCCGGGTTGATGCCGTGCTTCTTGGTGAAATCTTCATAGCCAGCCATTGCATACACTTCGGCGTGCTGGCCGAACGCGGTGCGGATGCCGGCTTCAGCGCTGTAGCCGTTGAAGTCCAGGCCTGCATTGTGCTTCGGGTCGAACTTTTCGTAGGCCACGCGGGCAACGAAGTCGGTGGTCGGCGCGATTTCCTTGTTGAAACCGGCACCCACGCGCCACTGGTCCACGTCAACCTTGTTCAGGTCGGTTTCCTGGCGGGTGTATTCGCCGAAAGCATGGAAGTTCGGGTGGAAAGCGTAGGAACCCTTCAGGCCCCAACCATCGGCGTCGCCACCGGCAGCGTCGGTCTTGGCGTAGTCGCCTTCGACGTAGTTGTAGGACAGACCGTCAGCAGCGGAAGCGGCGAACGGAAGGGCGGCAACCAGCGCCAGGGCAATCAACGAAGTCTTCATGGGTACTACCTCTGCGTTACTGACTTGATGGCACGACAACAAATGGTTGTCTGCGTCCGGATGTAATTTTTCCGTTAGTCGCCACAACACAAACTGAAACCAACAGGTCAGTAATTACGCAATTTTTGGCTTGTATTCAGGCTATTTCTGGCACGCGCGCGCACCGTGTACCTATTCATTGATAGGAGTTGTCCTGAATGCTCAACGCTAGGCTTCCGTCTTGCCACGACCGTCGAAGGTTGTTGGCAACGCGCCGTCATGCAGCGGCACGCCTGTTTCCAGGTCACGCAGGATCGGGCAATCCGGTCGATCATCGCCGGCGCAACAATTGGCCAGCGCCTCCACCGTCTGCACCATGTCCTGCAACTCGGCGATACGCTGCTGCAGCACCTGCACATGGGCAAGCGCCATGCGTTTGACATCGGCACTGTGGCGCGAGCGGTCGCGCCACAGTGCCAGCAGCTCACCGATCCGCTCGATACTGAAACCCATGTCGCGCGAGCGCTTGATGAAACCCAGCGTGTGGATTTCGCGCGGACCGTACACGCGATAGCCGGCATCGGTACGCGCCACCGGCCCGATCAGGCCCACGTCCTCGTAGTAACGGATCATCTTGGCGGAGATGCCACTGGCCTTCGCCGCCTGGCCGATGTTCATGCTCGCTTCCATCTTCATTCTCCGATCAGGCCTGCACAGGGCTGAAGCGTTTCAGGCGCAACGCGTTGCCCAATACGAACACCGACGACAGCGCCATCGCCCCGGCAGCAAACACCGGCGACAACAAAATTCCCCAGACCGGGTACAACACGCCGGCCGCCACCGGGATCAACGCCGTGTTGTAGGCAAATGCCCAGAACAGATTCTGGCCGATGTTGCCCATGGTCGCCTTGCTCAAGGCAATTGCATTGGGCACGCCCTGCAGGCTGCCCGACATCAGCACGACGTCGGCCGCCTCGATCGCCACATCGGTGCCGGTGCCGATCGCCAGGCCCACGTCCGCCTCGGCCAACGCGGGTGCGTCATTGATGCCATCGCCCACATAGGCCAAGCGCCCGTGTGCGGCCTTGAGCCGGCGCACCGCATCCACCTTGCCTTCAGGCAGCACTTCGGCAACCACGTCGTCGATGCCGAGCTGGCGTGCGATGGCTTCGGCGGTACGGCGGTTGTCGCCGGTGATCATCGCCACCTTCAACCCCTGCGCATGCAGGCGCGCTATCGCCACACGGGTATCGGACTTGATCGGATCGGACACCGCGATGATCGCCGCCAGGCGACCGTCCAGCGCTGCGTAGAGCGGGCTCTTGCCCTCTTCCCCCAAACGCTGCGCCTGGCTGGCGAACACCGCCACATCCAGTCCCAGCTTCTGCATGAAGCGGTCCGCACCCACCTCAACCCGCACGCCGTCAACATCCGCGCGCACGCCATAGCCGGTGACAGATTCGAAACTGCCCACCGCAGGCAGCTGCAGACCCTCGTGCTGGGCGGCGCTGACGATGGCACGTGCGATCGGGTGCTCGGAGCGATCCTCCACCGCTGCCACCCGTGCCAGCACCTCGTTGCGCTGGAAGTCGTCGGCCAATTGCAGGTCGGTCAGCACCGGCCGACCCTCGGTCAGGGTACCGGTCTTGTCCACCGCCACCACCTGCGCGTCCTTCAGCAGCTGCAACGCCTCGCCCTTGCGGAACAGCACGCCCAGTTCCGCGCCGCGCCCGGTACCGACCATGATGGACGTCGGCGTAGCCAGGCCCATCGCGCACGGGCAAGCAATGATCAGCACGGCCACCGCGTTGACCAGGCCGAAGGTAAGCGCAGGCTCCGGCCCGAACAGCAACCACACCAGGAAGGTCAGCAGCGCCAGGCCCATCACCGCCGGCACGAACCACAGGGTGATGCGGTCCACCAGGGTCTGGATTGGCAGTTTGGCGCTCTGCGCCTGCTCTACCAGACGGATGATCTGCGCCAGCACCGTTGCCCCGCCTACGGCAGTTGCGCGCACGCCGAGTGCGCCGGTCTGGTTGACCGTGCCGCCGATGACGGTACTGCCGACTGCCTTCTGCACCGGTACCGGTTCACCGCTGATCATGGATTCGTCGACGTAGCTGTCCCCATCCACCACATCGCCATCCACCGCGATGCGTTCGCCCGGCCGCACCTCGATCACATCACCGCTGGCGATCTGCGCCAACGGAAGCTCCACCACGTTGCCATCGCGGCGTACGCGCGCGGTCTTGGCCTGCAGCTTGAGCAATCGCTTGATCGCTTCGGAGGTGCGTCCCTTCGCCTTGGCCTCGAGCATGCGCCCCAACAGGATCAGGGTGACGATCACCGCCGCGGCTTCGTAATACACATTGACCGTGCCCGCCGGCAGCAGGCGCGGCAGGAAGGTGGCGACCAGCGAGAAGCCATAGGCCGCCAGCGTGCCCACTGCGACCAGCGAATTCATATCCGGTGCGCCACGCAGCAAGGCCGGTATGCCCTTCTGGTAGAGGCGCCGGCCGGGGAAAACCAGCACCAGCGTGGTCAACACGAACTGCAGCAACCAGCTGTTGCCGGTGCCGATGCTGCCCGCGATGAAGTGATGGAAGGCCGGCACCAGGTGCCCGCCCATCTCCAGCAGGAACACCGGCAGGCTGAGCGCCGCCGCCAGCCACAGGTCGCGCTTGAGCACGCGCAGCTCCTCGGCCTGGCGCAGCGCCTGCTGGTCATCGCTGCTGCCGCTTGCAACCACGTTGGCCGAATAGCCCGCCTTGCTGATTGCCGCCAGCAAGGCCGCCGTATCGGCACTGCCCTGCACGCTGGCGCGTTCGGTGGCCAGATTGACGCTGGCCGACTGCACGCCGGGCACTGCCTTCAGCGCGCGCTCTACCCGACCCACACAGGAGGCACAGGTCATGCCTTCAATCAGCAGCTCCCGCGTAGCCGGCGCAGTGACCTCGTAACCGGCCTTGTGCACCGCCTGCACCAGCGCCTCGCGCGTCACGCGGCCATCGGTATGCACGCTTGCCCGTTCGGTCGCCAGGTTGACGCTGGCCTGGTTGACGCCGGGTACCGCCTTCAGCGCGCGCTCCACCCGGCCCACGCAGGAGGCGCAGGTCATGCCTTCGATCATCAGGTCTTCAGTACTGCTGCTATTGCTCATGGCGGGTGTCCAATCCGATGCTTGCGAGGCACCTTAAAGCTTCCAACGATGGGAGGGTCAAGGCCCCGTTATCGCTTGACCTTGCCATCGTGGCAAGGTGCATGCTTGCCCTATCCCACCGGAGAAACACCATGAAACTGCATATCGAGAGCATGACCTGCGGCGGCTGCGCCCGCAGCGTGACGGCCACGGTCAAGGATGTGGACCCCGCAGCCACGGTCGAGATCGACCTGCCGACCAAGACCGTGCAGATCCAATCCAGCCAAGCCCCGGAGGCCTTCACCAAGGCCCTGGATGAAGCCGGCTTCCCGCCGCAGCCGGCAGCGTAAGCCTGCCCTGCAGCGCGCGCTCAGCGCACGCGCTGCCACACCTCGCGCTCGACCCGGCGCTCGCCCTGCCAGCGCTCCAGCGTCCACAGGTCGCCTTCCAGCGTATAGCGGAAGGTGTAGCTGCCGCCCTTCTCCAGCGGGTAGGACGCCATCAGCGGCGTTTCCACGTACTGCCCGGCCTCGCTGCGGTACGTGCCTGAACCGCCGGCCCAGAACGCGCCGTCACGGGTGGTGGTGAAGGCGAAACGGCCATCCACCAGCACCTTGCTGCCGGCCAGCTTCTGGCTGGTGTAATCCACCACGGCGCCGTGCGGATCGACGAATTCACCCGATTGCAACTGCCAGGCGCCCTGCAGCGCATCGGTAGCGTGGGCCGTGAGCGCGCCCAGCAACAGTGTGGCGGTGGTCAATGAACGCAGCAGCATCGACAGATCCTTGTCCGGGAGGGCATGCATTGTGGGCATCTGCGCGTTGCTGTCGCCAGCAACGGTTCATCGGTAACCATTGCTGCCGACGACGGGGCGGTATCATTGCTGCCAATCCAGAAACGAACGATGGCCCGCAACGTGCAGACCCTTCTCACCCCGGTATCGATTGGCGAGCTGATCGACAAGATCACCATCCTCGAAATCAAGGCCGAGCGCATCGGTGATGCCACCAAGCTGGCCAATGTCCGCACCGAGCTCGATGGCCTGTGGCCGCTGTGGCTGGAGCAACAGGGCGTGCGCCCGTCCTTGACCGCACTCAAGGACCAGCTCAAGGCCATCAACGAACGCATGTGGGACATCCAGGACCGCCTGCGCGAGAAGGAAGCAGCGCAGGATTTCGGCGCGGAATTCATCACCCTGGCGCGCGGCGTCTACGGCACCAATGGCGAGCGCATCGTGGTGAAGAACGAGATCAACCGCGTTGCCGGCTCGGCATTGGTGGAAGAAAAGCAGTACCAGGGGGAATAAGCCGCTGCCCTGGCGTTCGCTTGGCGAACGCCATCAGCGTCCAGCCTCTCCCGTGGCGCTGCGCCAACGGGGAGGAGCAACGGCCCACCCGCCTGCTTAGAACGCGATCTGCGCCCACAGGCCGGCCTCGTGGCTCTCCAGCCGCGACTTCGCCGTCTCGGCCCGTACCTGCTTGCCCACCGCCGCCAGTCGCAGGTGCTTGTTCGGCTTCCATTCCACGCCCACCATGCTGTATCGCTCACGCGTCCGCGGGTCGATGTCCAGGCTCATGCGGGTCTCTTCGTGGCGGGTGAACACCGCGTACTGCGGGCTCAGCTGGTAGCTCGCCCAGCCCGACCAGCCACGCTGGTCATCGCTGCCCGGTTTGACCACCCGGCTCCAGTCTTCGGCACGGAAGTACTGCGCGCCAACCCGAGCACGTTCCCCCACCCAACTGGCCATGGCATTCCAACGCTGTGCGGTGTGCTCGCGCGGACGGTCGCCGGCATCCTGCGCGCGGGTGCCGCGGTAGCCACCCACGGCCAGTTCCACGCCCTTGAGCGGGACCCAGCCCACGCGCGCTTCCACGTCTGCACGCCTGCCCAGGCGCGGCTTCTGGTAGCCACCACCGGTGACCACCGATGCCGCGTAGGTCAGGTCGCCATGCGTGTACTGACCATGCACGCCATAGTCCGCCGCATTGCCCATCTTGGCCCGGGTGATCAGCGCGCCATCAACGTAGCGGTACCCTTCACGCACCGACTCCTGCTGGATCCACGGCAAGGGGGCATTGCCGAACCGCAACCAGTTGCCCTTGCCGAAACTGCGCTGCAGGTAGGCGTGACGCAGCCACAGGTCACTGGGATCGCTGTTGCGCGCCCACTGGAAATCGGTGGTGAACTGCGCCGACCAGTTTTCGTTGAAGCGGTGGTCGACGGTGATGAAGGTGCGCTTGAGGTCCAAGGCCAAGCCTTCGTCATCGCTGACCACGCCATCACGATCAAGCTGGCTGGCATTGACGAAGATCTGCGCCGACACCTTGGTGGCCGGGGTGGCATCTTGTGCCGCTACCGCCAGCGGCAGGCAAAGCCCGAGCAGGCCCGCCGCAAAGAAAGTGGAGCTTACGCCTTGCATTACATCTCTCCTGGTGCCGGCCGAAGCCGGCAAGTTGTTCAACGGTGCGCTGCGGCGACGGCCTGGTGGCAAGGCGCGCCCAAGGCACCCCAGCCGACCCAGCCAACGGCAACAGCGAAATTCAATGCGGCATGTGACAGCGCAGGCCGAGTGCTATAGCGGCGCGGCCGGCGCGCAATTGAATATTCCAGCCCGGCCGGCAGCCAGGCCGGTCGGCAGGATGTCCTGGTTCTGGCTTGCCCCGCTCCGATTCGACGTGCTCATTTTCGTCATTTGGCGAGCGCGCAACCCTGATCCAGATCAAGCAGGCAAGCAATATCCACCTGCCGTGCAGGCTGCCCGCTCGCCAGTCGCGGGGTACTCGGACCCTACCCGCTTACCGAATCGGCAACATCCCCCGGCGCACAATGCCGGCACCGCCCACCCCTGCGAGGCCCTCCATGAGCTACATCGACGGATTCCTGGCCGCGGTACCGCTGGCCAACAAGGACAGGTTCATCGCCCATGCCCACCTCACCGATGCCTTGTTCATCGAATACGGCGCGTTGCGGGTGACCGAGTGCTGGGCCGATGACGTGCCGCACGGCCAGCTGACCGACTTCCACCGCGCCGTGCAGGCCCGCGACGACGAGGCGGTGGTGTTCTCCTGGATCGAGTGGCCCGACAAGGCAACGCGTGATGCCGGCATGCGCAGGATGATGGAAGACCCGCGCATGGATCCGGCAGTCCATCCGATGCCGTTCGATGGCAAGCGCCTGGTCTATGGCGGCTTCATGCCGGTGCTGCACCTGGGCGACTAGGCAAGCGCAAGCCGCAATCGCGGACAACAAAAAGGCCAGGTCGATGCCTGGCCTTGCGTGATGTGCTGCGGGTGCGGCATCAGTTGTCGCCGCGCAGCGCGGGGGCTGCCTGCAGTCGCACCGTTTTCATCGACAGGCACTCGGGGCAGACCCGCTCCAGAACCTTGATGACCGGTGTGTAGACCGCCTTGCATTTGGTGCACTGGACCCTTCCAGTCGTGTTGGCTTCCATAAGCCGTCCTCTTGTTTCGTCTCAAGCTTCCCGATATGGAGACGAAACCCTGGAATTCAAGTACTGAACTGAACGTCCGTGCCGATGCGACGCCTACTGCGCCGCACCCAGCACGTACAGCAACACCAGCAAGGCGATCACCCCGGCCAGCACCGCGAAGAAAATCTTCCACGCGCTGTAAGGGCGCTCGCCGGCCAGCGCGCCGGTATAGCCATTGGCCAATACCTGGTAGCTGCGTGCGCCATAGGTGTAGCTGACCAGCCACACCGGCACCAGGATGTGCTTGAAGGTACGGGCGCTGTAGTTGGCCTGCACCTGCAGGTTGCGATGGGTATCGCCGGGCACCTGATCAGCGCACAGCGCGCGGGTGTGCGCCTGCATCTGTGCCTCGCCCCGCTGCGCGGCCTGGCGCAGGTCGACCTGGTAGCGCTCCACCGTCCAGCCACGTACGAACTCGGGCGTGTACACCTTCAGATCGCTGGTGGTGGGGAACTGACCGATCTTGGCCAGCAGTTCCGGGTGAACGCCTACCGTGCCGGGGACCAGCTCGTCATCGAAGAAGTGTTGCAGCGACCCCGCCGCCGGTTCCCAGCGCGTGCGCTGCTCCTGCCGGGTCTGGGTATTGCCGTTGGAGTCGCGGTAACTCACCGTCACGTAGTAGTGGTAGCCAGCCTCGGCGGTCCAGCGCGCTGCAACCTGCGCGTCGAAGGTCCAGTACGGCAGGTACATGCCCTTGAGCGTGTCGGTCAGCGCCGCACGCTTGAGCTTGTTCGGCGCGAACCAGCGCGTGCCGTACCACTTGCGGATGCTGTCGCGTACCTGGCCATCGCTGATCTTGAACGGCAGCACGCTCTGCGGCGTGATCGCATCGCCCAGCGATTGATGGTCGATGATCGACGGCGAGCCGCAGAACTCGCAGCGGTCGGCCACCTTGCCATCGACGAATACCGAGATCGCATGGCAGCTCTGGCATTGCACCTCGCGTGGTTGCGCGCCGTAGCCGCGTTGCGCCGCCGGCGTGCTGGCCATGCTCTGCAGCAGCCCCAGCGGGCCTTCCTGCTGGGCAGCGGGAAGGGGCGGCGGCGTGGCCTGCAGGCTTGCCAGCGCCTGCACCAGGTCCAGTTCGACCACGCCGGCGCTGCCATCGCCAACACCTTCGCCCGCCTGCGACAGCGGCACGATGGTGCCGCAGTACGGACAGGCCAGGGCCTGCTTGGCGGCACTCCATTGCAGATCCCCGCCGCATTCCGGGCAGGGATGTTTGCCAACTGTCGCGTTGTTCATCAGCCGCGCAGGAACTCTTCCAGTGCCGAGCGGGCAATGCGGGTGGCGTTGCCGATCTTGCGCGCCTTCAGGTCACCGGCGGCAATGGATGCCATCACGTCTTCCACCGAAACCGACAGCGCCTGCGCGGCCTGTTCTGGGGTCAGCACATCCAGCGCAGCGACCTCTGCACCTGCGGCCGGCAACGGCGGCGGCACGGGCGCGCCGCTGGCTGCGCCACTGGTCTGCATGCTGCGCATCATTTCCTGCGCCATGCCGAAACCCACCGCCATCTGTGCCGGCACCGCGGCCGCAGCGGCGCCTTCGCCACCCTCGCCCATGCCGTGGCCCATCTGGTACTTCACGTAGTCGTTGAGGTTGCCGATCACGCCCATGCTGGAACGTTTGTCGATGGCCTGCTCCACTTCCGGCGGCACCGACACGTTCTCCAGGATGAAGCTGGTGATCTCGATGCCGTACTTGCTGGACATGGCCGGGTTGATGATCGGCAACAGCGCCTCGCCCAGCTCGGAGTAACGCGAGGCCACATCCAGTGCTGGCACGCCGGCCTTGGCCAGCGCTTCGGTGAACACGCTGACGATGCGCGAACGCATGGTGTCGGCGAACTCGTCCAGGCGGAAATTCTGGTCGGTGCCGGCTACTTCCTTGAGGAACCTGGGCGGGTCGACGATGCGGAAATCGTAGGTACCAAACGCGCGCAGGCGGACCACGCCGAAATCGGCGTCGCGCATCATCACCGGGTTGGCGGTGCCCCACTTGTTGCCGGTGAACAAGCGCGTGTTGAGGTAATAGACATCACACTTGAACGGCGATTCAAACCCGTACTTCCAGCCCAGGATGGTGGACAGCACCGGGATATTCTGGGTACTGAGTGTGTGCTTGCCCGGGCCGAACAGATCGGCGTACTGGCCGGCGGCAACGAACTGCACCATCTGCGATTCGCGCACGATCAACTGCGCGCCATTCTTGATCTGGCGGTCTTCGTCCGGCCAGCGGTAGGACAGCGTGTCACGCGAGTCATCGGTCCACTCGATGATCTCGATCAGTTCCTTCTTGATGAAGTCCAGAATGCTCATGCTCAGTCCCCAGTCGACAAGATGCCGATTCTACGGTGCCGATGTTAAGACTGCGCGTGACGCGGTGCAGACATGGGCGGGCGCAGGATGGGACCATCTTCTGAACCGGGGTACGCCCGTGCGTGCACTCACCTTGTTGCTCACCACGCTATTCGGCCTGGCCCTGGCTGCCGGCGGCGCGTGGTTGCTGGCCCTGCGGGGCAGCCCGTTCTATCTGTTCAGTGGCCTGGTGCTGCTGCTCGTGGCCTGGGGCCTTTGGCGGCACCGGCGCTGGCCCACCTGGTTGTATGCCGGCTGGTTGCTGGTGCTGCTGGCCTGGTCGCTGTGGGAGGCCGGGCTGTACTGGTGGCCGCTGGCCACGCGCCTGGGCGTCCCGGCATTGCTGGGGCTGTTGATGGCGCTGCCGTCGTCGCGTCGCTCCAGCCCACGCGGCTACACCGGCCCGGCCGGCTGGCCGGTGCTATTGGCTTCGCTGGGGGTGGCGGTGGTGGCGTTTGCCGGCATCCCGCGCCACCTGCACGAGATCAATGGCAGCCTGCCAATGGATATCGTCAACCCCACCCCCGCGCTGGGTGATGCCACCCAGCCGGATGGCGAATGGCAGGCCTATGGCCGTAGTGGCTACGGCCAGCGTTACTCGCCCCTGGCGCAGATCACCCCGACCAATGTCGGCGGGTTGCAGCTTGCCTGGCAGATGCAAACCGGCGACGTGCGCCTGCCCGAAGACGTCAGCGAAACCACCTACGAGGTCACCCCGCTGAAGATCGGCAACACGCTGTACCTGTGCACGCCGCACAGCCTGGCGATTGCACTGGATGCGGACAACGGCAAGATCCGCTGGAAATTCGACCCGGCCGCCGGCATGGAGCCGCAGCGCCAGCACCAGACCTGCCGCGGGCTGTCCTACTACACCGAGCCCAGCGCCGCAGTCGCAGCGGCAACGACCGCCACCACGCCGACCACCACCTCCACAACCGCCGCAACTGCACAGGCCGTCGCGCCGGCAACCGGCCACGCCTGCAGCAGCCGCGTGTTCCTGCCCAGCGCCGACGCCAAGTTGCATGCGCTGGATGCACAGACCGGTGCGCATTGCAGTGACTTCGGCAACAACGGCGTGCTCGACCTGATGCACAACATGCCGTTCAAGCAGGCCGGCTACTACTACTCCACCTCGCCGCCGCTGATCGTTGGCAGCCGGATCATCGTTGCCGGTACGGTCAACGACGACTACGACATCAACTCGCCCTCCGGCGTGATCCGCGCCTACGACGTGCACACCGGCCAGCTGCTGTGGAACTGGGATTCGGGCAACCCCGAGCAAACCGCCCCACTGGACCCCAACAATCCCAACCAGACCTACGCCGCCAGCTCGCCCAACAGTTGGTCCATTGCCAGCGCCGACGAGGCGTTGGGCCTGGCCTACTTCCCGATGGGCAACCGCACCCCGGACCAGTTGGGCATGTACCGCAGCCCGGCCGAAGAAACCTACGCCTCTTCCGTGGTGGCACTGGATATCGCTAGCGGCCGTGCGCGCTGGGTACGCCAGTTCGTGCACCACGACCTGTGGGACATGGACACCCCGGCGCAACCCAGCCTGATCGACCTGGACCTGCCGCAGGGCCGGGTGCCGGCGCTGGTGCAGCCAACCAAGCAGGGCGACGTCTACGTCCTTGATCGCCGCGATGGCAGCCCCCTGTTGCCGGTCAACGAGCGCCCGGCACCACAGCATGTGGACATCCCCGGCCAGCGCACCGCACCTACCCAGCCGTATTCGGCGCTGAGCTTTGAACCGCCCAAGCTGCGCGAAGCCGACATGTGGGGCGCCAGCCTGATCGACCAGATGCTGTGCCGCATCCAGTTCCGCCAGCTGCGTTATGACGGCCGCTACACCGCGCCCTCGCTGCAGGGCAGCCTGGTCTATCCGGGCAACTTCGGCACCTTCAACTGGGGCAGCGTGGCGGTGGACCCGCAGCGCCAGGTGATGTTCGGCATGCCCACCTACCTGGCCTTCGTGTCCAAGCTGGTGCCCAAGCAGGACACCGGCGGCCGTGAGATGAACAAGGGCGAGCATGGCTTGAACGAAAACAAGGGCGCCGATTACGCGGTGGAAATGACGCCCTTCATGTCACCGATCGGCGTGCCTTGCCACGTGCCACCGTGGGGCACGATCGCTGCCGCCGACCTGCGCACCGGCAAGATCGCCTACCAGCACCGCAACGGCACCATCCGCGATCTCTCACCCGTGCCGCTGCCGATCCGCATTGGCGTACCCGGCTTGGGCGGTCCGTTGTTGACCGCCACCGGCGTGGCCTTCCTGAGCGCGGCCACCGACGACAACTTCCGTGCCTACGACCTGGCCACCGGCAAGATCCTGTGGGACGTGCGCATCCCCGCGGGTGGCCAAGCCACGCCGATGACCTACCTCAACAGCCAGGGCGAACAGATGGTGCTGCTGGTCGCTGGCGGGCACGGCTCAACCGGAACCAAGGCCGGCGACTATGTGCTGGCGTACAAGTTGAAGAAGTGATGGCTTTCGCCCCTGAGGTAGAGCACCCCTCCCCAGCCCTCCCCTGCGCGTTGCGCAAGGGAGGCGGCAGGTAGTGTGCCGCTGACGCTATTGCTTGAGCCCCTCCCTTGCGCAACGCGCAGGGGAGGGCTGGGGAGGGGTGCCTTTCGCAAAGAACTCAATCAGCCAAGATCAATCGTTGGCACGTCGTACCAGGCTGCCTCGGGGAACCGCGCCAGAACCCAATCTCGAATAAAGCCGCGACTATCGGCCGCAATCACTTCATCACTGCTGTCATCACGGCTGTTCCAGGCCACGCCATGCAGTGCAATACCGCGTGCAGCCAACGCTTCCAGCGACAACAAGGTGTGATTGATCGAACCCAATCGTCCCGAAGTGACCAGCACCACCGGCCACCCGCGTTCAGCCACGTAATCAATCGTCAGCAACTGCTCGGTCAGCGGCACCATCAAGCCGCCGGCGCCTTCGATCAGCACGGTTTCGTAACGCGCCTGCAGACGGGTGGTCGCTGCCTCGATCGCGGCAAGATCCAGCGGCCGCTGCTCCAGCCGCGCCGACAGGTGCGGTGATGCCGGGTAGGCAAACAACGCCGGCATCGTGGTGCCATCGCGGTCTTCGTCAAACAAGCCGGTGCCCATGATGCGACGGTGCAGCAGGATGTCATCCGATGCACCAACACATCCGGTCTGCACCAGCTTCTGCGTGATCAGCTGCTCGCCCTGCTCTGCCCATTGCCGCGCCAACCAACCGGTGACCACGGTCTTGCCGATCTCTGTATCGATGCCACTGACGAAGATCACCTTGCCGCTCATGCACGCATATCCTCTTCCTGCAGGCTGGCCACCAGCGCGACCATGCCTTCGCACAGCTGCTGCAGCTGTGCTTCGTTGATGATGAAGGGCGGCATCACATAGACCAGGCGACCGAAAGGCCGGATCCAGATGCCTTGTTGCAGCATCCGCTGCTGGATGCGCTCCAGGCGCAGGCCGGCCTTCAGCTCGATGACACCGATCGCTCCAAGCACGCGCACATCCGCCACCTGCGGCAACCCGCGTGCAGGCGCCAACCCGGTGCTCAGCTGTTGCTCGACAGCCGCCACCCGGCCCTGCCAATCCTGCGACAGCAGCAGCTGTACCGAAGCCAGCGCCACCGCACAGGCCAGCGGATTGGCCATGAAGGTCGGCCCATGCATGAACACACCCGGCGCGGCCCCGGCAATCACATCGGCCACCTCACGCGTGCACAAGGTCGCGGCCAGGGTCATGTATCCACCGGTCAGCGCCTTGCCAATGCACAGGATGTCCGGGCTGATGCCGGCGTGCTCGCAGGCGAACAGGCGCCCGCTACGGCCAAAGCCGGTGGCGATCTCATCGCAGATCAGCAGCACATCGTGCGCATGGCACAACTGCGACAGCTCACGCAGGTACTGGGGATGATAGAAGCGCATGCCGCCGGCGCCCTGCACCACCGGCTCGATGATGAAGGCGGCGATGCTGCCGGCACGCTCGGCAAACAACTGCGCCACCGCCGCGATGTCCGCCGGATCCCACGCGCCATCGAACGACGTCTGCGGTGCCGGCACGAAAAGACGGGAAGGCAATGCGCTGCCAAACAGGCCATGCATGCCGGTGACAGGATCGCAGACTGACATCGCGTTCCAGGTATCACCGTGATAGCCGGAGCGCGTCGTGGCGATGTTGGTCTTGCCGGGCTTGCCGCGCGCAGCCTGGTACTGCACCGCCATCTTCAGCGCCACTTCGACCGACACCGAGCCGGAGTCGGCGTAGAAGATCGCATCCAGCCCGGTCGGCACGATCTGCAGCAGTTGCTTGCCCAGGGCGATGGCGGGCTCGTGGGTGAGGCCACCAAACATCACATGCGACATGCGCCCGAGCTGTTCGATCACGGCCTGGTTCAACTGCGGATGGTTGTAGCCGTGGATTGCACACCACCACGACGCCATTCCGTCAATCAGCTCGGTACCGTCTTCCAGCTGCAGCATCACGCCATCGGCACGCGCCACCTTGAGCACGGGAACCGGGCTGCCCAAGGCACTGTACGGGTGCCACAGATGCTCGCGATCGAATTGGTCTATCACCATGGTTCAACACACCACGCCGCAGGAAGCGCGGCTTGCAGGGGGCGTACCTTACCGCTTGCGCGCCTGCGCTGCATGCATCAGCGGCAATGGATCGAACGGCCCATCACCTGCGTAGATGCCGTAATGCAGGTGAGGCGGTGTACCACGCGCGTTGCCACTGTCCCCGACAAAACCCAGGACGTCACCGGCCTGGACGACGCGCCCATAAGCCAGGCCCGGTGCCCAGCCCTGCAGGTGCGCGTAGTAGTGGCGCTGCCCGGCCGGGCCGATGACCCACACCTGACGCCCACCCAGGCCACTGTCGCGCACCGCGGCCACCACCCCGGCCGTGGCCGCCACGACCGGCGTGCCGCGCTTGGCAAAGATGTCCACACCGTGGTGCTTGCGGTCGCGGCCGCGAGGTGCACCAAAGGTATCGGCGATCTGCCGTGGCTTGATGCCTTGCACCGGCACCAGGATCGCAGCCGGTGCCGGCATGCGCGCGAGCACCCAGCTTTCGCGGGCGACAACCGCAAAGGGTTGCTGCCACGCCCAGACCGCAATGGCCGACAACACCAACACTGCGCCAATGCGCCATATCCACCGTCCTGCATTCTTCCGAGCTTGTTGCATCGACCACTTCCGCGTTGATCCGGTGCGCAGAAACTAGCAGGAAAACCGCTGTTTTCCAGATGATCGTCAGCTTGCTTGATGAACCGTTGCGGGACTTCTTGTTCGCTTCACATTCGCCCCATCGGCGCTCCATCGCAGCGGCGTATTCCTGCCTCAACCCTCGCTCACGCCGCCGCCATACCGATGCTCCGCATCCTGCTGATCAATCCCCCGCATACCGCCATCGGCAGCCGCATCCCGCGCGAGCACCTGCCGCCGCTGGGGCTGCTGAGCATCGGCGGCCCCTTGCTGGACGCCGGTCATGACGTGCGCCTGCTGGATGCCGATATCGGGCCCATGCCACTTGCCACCCTGCTCGGCGAGGTCGCGCGCCATGCCCCCGACGTGGTGATGATGGGGCACTCCGGCTCCAGCTCGGCCCACCCCACGATGGTAGCCATCGCCACCCAGCTGAAACAGCAGCGTCCGGATCTGTGGGTTGTCTACGGCGGCGTGTTTCCCACCTATCACTGGCAGGACATCCTGCGGCAGACGCCAGCCATCGACTGCATCGTTCGCGGTGAAGGCGAGCACACCGTGCTGCAGTTGATGCAGGCGTATGCCGCCGCACAGCCGCTCGATACCGTGGCGGGCGTTGCGCTGCGCGTGCACGGACAGCCCGTGGCGACCGCCGACGCGGTGATGATCACCGACCTGGACCAGGCGCGCATAGGCTGGGAGCTGATCGAGCATGCGCGCTACTCCTACTGGGGTGGGCGGCGCGCCGTGGTGGTGCAGTTCTCCCGCGGCTGCCCTTACCTGTGCAGCTACTGTGGCCAGCGCGGCTTCTGGACCCGCTGGCGGCATCGCGACCCGGTGCTGTTCGCACGCGAGCTGGCGCGCCTGCATCGCGAGCACGGCGTGCAGGTGATCAACTTCGCCGACGAGTTGCCTACCGGCTCACGCCGCGCCTGGAAGCGCTTCCTGGAGGCGTTGATCGCCGAGGATGTCGGCCTGACCCTGGTAGGGTCCACGCGCGCCGGTGACATCGTGCGCGACGCCGACATCTTGCACTTGTACAAGCGCGCCGGCGTCATCCGCTTCCTGCTCGGCATCGAGAGCTATGAGGCGGCCACCCTGGCCAAGATCCGCAAGGGTGCGGACGTGGATGAGGACCGCAACGCGATCCAGCTGCTGCGCCAGCACGGCATCCTGTCGATGGCGACCTATGTGGTGGGTTTCGAGCAGGAAACCGATCGCGACTACTGGAACAGCCTGCGCCACCTGCTGCGCTACGACCCCGATCAGATCCAGCTGCTGTACGTCACCCCGCACCGCTGGACGCCCTACTTCAATGATGTGGCCACGCGCCGGATCATCGACGACGACCAGCGCCATTGGGACTACAAGCACCAGGTGCTGGAAACCCACGGTGTACCGCCATGGCGTGTATTCCTGTGGTTCAAGGTGATCGAGGCGGTGATGCAGCTGCGGCCCAAGGCCTTGTGGCGCGTGTTGTTCCACCCTGACCGTGAGGTGCGCTACGGCATGCGCTGGTATACCCGCATGGGCCGGCGGGTATGGCCGCACGAGGTAATCGGCTTCCTGCGGAACATAGTGCGGATGCGTCCGGGCATGACTGTGGGCGACTTCTGGGGTGGGCAGGCGCAGCTGCCGGAAGAGGCGTTGGCGCGACCGGTGCGCGCAGCGCGTGCCCCGATCAGCCTGCAGCTGGTTGCGATGCCATCGCCCGCCACGGAGACGCCACGATGAGCCCCGTGCTGCCCTTCTCGGCGCCGCTGGCTGCGGCGCTGCTGCTGAACTTCGTGCTGCTCGGGGCTGCCGCGATGGCTGGACGCATGCTGTTCGAAGCTGCGGCCGTGTTCGGGCTGATCGCCCTGTTGATGGCCTTCCTGGCCACCAGCGGTGCCGATGCGCTGCTGGTGGCGCTGGCGGCTGTGCTGCAGTTGTACTGCGCAACGGCGGCCCGGCGTAGTGCCAGGCCGCCCACCGCGCTCAGCGCCCGGTCACGGCCTGCATCTGCTGTGGATAGCGTGCACCGGCCACGGTGATCGCATCCAGGGCCTGCTGGATGGCATCCATGTCGGCGCTGTCCAACTGAACATCGGTCGCGCCCAGGTTTTCCTCCAGGCGATGCAGCTTGGTGGTGCCAGGGATCGGCACGATCCAGGGCTTGCGTGCCAGCAGCCAGGCCAAGGCGATCTGCGCATGACTGATGTGCTTGCGCTCGGCCAGCGTGCCGATCACCTCGATCAGGTGTGCGTTGGCCCGCCGGTTTTCCTCTGAAAAGCGTGGCAGCTTGCTACGGAAGTCGCTCGCATCGAAGTGGGTGGTGGCATCCATCGCGCCCGTCAGGAAGCCGCGGCCCAGGGGACTGAACGGCACGAAGCCGATGCCCAGTTCTTCCAGCAACGGCAGGATCTCCTGCTCCGGCTCACGCCACCACAGCGAGTACTCGCTCTGCAGCGCCGCCACCGGCTGCACCGCATGCGCACGGCGGATCGAATCGACACCGGCTTCGGACAGACCAAAGTGCTTGACCTTGCCCTCCGCAATCAGCTCGCGCACGGTGCCAGCCACGTCTTCCATCGGCACTTCCGGATCGACGCGATGCTGGTAGAGCAGGTCGATGCGATCGGTACGCAGGCGCTTGAGCGATGCTTCTGCGACGGCACGGATATTATCCGGCCGGCTGTCCACGCCCTTGCTGCCGTCCGCGTCACGGAAGCCGAATTTGGTGGCAATCACCACCTGGTCGCGGATTGGCGCCAAGGCCTCGCCCAGCAGATCCTCGTTGGTATACGGCCCATACACTTCGGCGGTGTCGAAAAAAGTGACACCACGTTCATGGGCTGCGCGGATCAGGGCAATGCCATCGGCCCGCGCGACGGGCTGGCCATAGGCATGGGTCAGGCCCATGCAACCCAGGCCCAATGCCGAGACCTCCAGGCCACTATTACCGAGTACACGTGTATGCATCATCAGGCTCCCTGGGAGTGGCCCGTCAGCGACGCCATGTCGATGACAAAGCGATAGCGCACGTCCGACTTTTCCATGCGCTCGAACGCATGGTTGATGTCCTGCATGCGGATGGTTTCGCAGTCCGGCAGGATGTTCTTCTTCGCGCAGAAATCCAGCAGCTCCTGGGTTTCGCGGATGCCGCCGATCGGCGATCCGGCAATACGGCGGCGCCCCAGCAGCAGCGGCACCGTGTTGGTCTCGTCCATCGGGCCGATCTGGCCGACGATCACCAGGGTGCCGTCCACGTCCAGCAACGGCAGATAGGGATCGAGCGCATGCTTGACCGGTACCGTGTCGATGATCAGGTCAAAGCCGTTGTTGGCCTGCGCCATGGCGTCCGCATCACCGGAAACCAGCAAGCGGTCGGCCCCCAGTTCCAACGCGTCGGCCTGCTTTGACGGACTACGGCTGAGCACGGTGACATCCGCGCCCAGGCCTACCGCCAGCTTCACCGCCATATGGCCCAGCCCACCCAGCCCGATCACGCCGACCCGGCTGCCCGGGCCAATGTTCCAGTGTCGCAACGGCGACCAAGTGGTGATGCCGGCGCACAGCAGCGGCGCCGCGCGTTCAAGGTCCAGACCCTCGGGCATGCGCAGGCAGAACTCCTCGCGCACCACCAGGTGCTTGGCGTAGCCGCCTTGGGTGGGCTCGCCACTGATGCGGTCGCTGCCTGCATAAGTGCCCACCATGCCCTGGCGGCAAAGTTGCTCTTCACCGCGATGGCACTGGTCGCATTCCATGCAGCTGTCGACCATGCAGCCCACGGCGACGTGGTCCCCCACCTGGTAACGGCTGACATCTGCGCCAACCGCGGTTACCCGGCCGACAATCTCGTGGCCGGGCACGATCGGGTAATAGCTCCAGCCCCAATCGTTACGTGCGGTGTGCAGGTCGGAGTGGCAGACGCCGCAGTACAGGATTTCCATTGCGACGTCATTGCCGCGCAGGCTGCGGCGTTCGAACGCATACGGTGCCAAGGGCGAAGTGGTGTCGAAGGCGGCGTAGCCGTAGGTTTTCATTGGGGGAGCCTTGAGTCGGGAGCAGCGAAGGCTGCCAGTCTAGGCAGCCTCCGGTTACGGATTAAGCCGTTTCGACAGAATGCAGTAATGAGCTCAGCTCATTAATCGGCGGGAGCGGCATACGCCGCGAGACCGTGGAAATCACGCCGCCGGCTGCCGGCAACCCGATATTGCCAACTTCGTGGCTTGCATCGCGCCTAGTGGGCACGCAGTGCTTCGATCACCACCTGCAGGGCACGCGAGGTCTGTCGCCGGCTGGGGTAGTAGGCGTAGTAGCCGTCGTAGGTTTCGCACCAATCGGCCAGCACCCGTTGCAGGCGGCCTGCCTCCAGCGCATCGGTCACCATGTCCTCGGGCAGGTAGGCAATACCGGCGCCGGCAAGCGCCGCGCGCAGTGCAGGCGCGCTGCCGTTGAACGTCCATTGGCCACTGACCCGCAGCTTGCAGGACTGGTTCTTCTTGTCGAATTCCCACGGCAACAGCCCACCGTGGGTAGGCAGGCGCAGGCCGATGCAGTTATGCGCCGCCAGATCCTGCGGCAGCTTCGGGACACCGTGCGCGGCGAAGTAAGCTGGCGTCGCCACCACCGCGATGCGCTGGCGTGGGCTCACCGGCACCGCGATCATGTCGCGCGCCAACTGCTCACCCAGGCGGATACCGATATCGAAGCGCTCGGCAACGATATCGGTCAGGCCGTAATCGACGGTCAACTCAACCTTCAACTCGGGATAGTCGTGCAACACCGACTGCAACCGCGGCCATACGTAGAGATCCGCGGCATGGCCGGCGCAGTTGATGCGCACGGTGCCGGACGGAAGATCACGGAACTGCCCCATCATCGCCAGTTCCGTCTGTATTTCTTCCAGCCGCGGCGCCACCGACTGATACAGATGCTCACCCGCCTCGGTCATCGCCACGCTGCGCGTGGTGCGGGTCAGCAACCGTATCCCCAGGCGCGCCTCCAGCGTGCGCACCGTGTGGCTGAGCGCCGATTGCGATACCCCGAGCTGCGCGGCCGCGCGGGTGAAGCTGCCTTCGCGGGCGACGCTGATGAAGGCCACCAGGTCATTGAGGTTCTCGCGGGACATCGGCGGTGCCTGCTGCTGGGGAGCTGCCATCTTCAACATGCAGCCCGTCTACTGCAACGCGCTGGGACCGTGCCAGCCACAACGGTTCATGGAGAACAGACCTGGGGCTCACCCGATGGCCCGCTTCACCGCTGCCGCAAGAAGGCCCGCACTGGCTCAGAACGCGCCCTGCAATGCCACCTCCCAGCGGCTACCGGCATAGTCCTCCCCAAACAGCGCGCGTGCATGGTTGTCGCTGGCGTGCGCACTGAGCCGCAGCTCCAACGGCGCGGCAAGCTTCCATATCGCGCTCAGTTGGGCGTGGGCGTAGCCATCTCCTGGGGTTTGTTGCAGCGTGTAGTAGCCGGCCATCGCTTCCAGCCGCAGGGCGGGATTGAGCGGAACCCGCACGCCGAGCTGGCTGTATAGCCCACTGTGCTCGGTGCCCAGGGCCTCAGGCGACCATGCCAACGATAACCAGTAGTTGTCCTTCCAGGTCAGCGTGCCGTTGAGCTCGGTCCAGTTCAGATCCACCGTCGTGGCCGGGTAACGGTAATGCAGCAGGTTGGCGTCCAACGCCCAGTCCGTGGCCAGCTTGCCGGTCCAGCCAACGATGAAATCGAGCTCGCTGCTGGCATGGGTCTGCGGCGCAAACTCCACGCTGGAGCCGGAGACGGCGGCGTACAGCCCACTCTCAGCGCTGATCCGGAAGCCGGCCTGTATCGCGGCATCCCCCTGGCTCTGGGTGGAACCGCGCCAGACATAGTCGCTGGTCAGTGCGGCGTTGCCACTGAGCTGCTGTGCGCCAGCGTTGCCAATCGCAGCACTGCCCAGGAGCAGCAGGGAAAGCAGCAAGGCTTGGCGCGGCCTACGCCGTGTGTTGTGCGTGATATTCATTGCGTGTCCATTGGGGCCACGCACCTTGCGTGGCCTGCGCAAAGTCTGGTGGTGACCGGCGTAAACACGCGATGGCGAGCTGCCATGCCCGCATCAAATCTGCATAAAGAAAGCCGCCCTTGCGGACGGCTTGTCGATATCCATGCACGGCCTGGGGTCAGGCGCCGCTGCTCGCCTTGTCGAACAACAACACCGACTTGCCGCGGGTATGCCCTTGCAGGATGTCCGCATACGCCTGGCGTGCGTCGCTGAACGGATAGGTGCGGCTCACCTCCCAGTTGAACTCGCCCTTGGCGACGCCATCGACCACCCGCTGCAGGTCGGCGACATTGCGCTTGACCCACATCGCCTTGACCCGCGGCGAGGACACCGGTTTGCCGGCAATGCTGCCGATGTGCCCGCTCTCCGGCACCAGCGCCAAAGAGACCTCGATCGCTTCGGGGCTGCCGGCCATGTCCACTGCTGCATCGAACGGGCCGGCGTGCACGGCCTTGATGCGCTCCAGCATGCCGTCGCCGTAGACCACCGGCAAGGCCCCGAGCTGGCGCAGATAGTCCTGGTTGGCAGCCGACGCCGTAGCCACGACGTGGATGCCCAGGGCCTTTGCCAGCTGGATGGTGATCGAACCGACGCCACCGGAGCCACCATGAATCAGCAGCCACTGCCCCGGCTGCAGGGCCAGCTCGCGGAGAATGGTCGACGCGGTCTGGCCTACGCCCGCCAGGGAGCCCGCCACTTCCCAGGCCAGCCCGGCCGGCTTGGCCACCAGATTGGCGGCCGGCACCACGATGCGCGTGGCATGGGTGAAGCCGTCACCCGAACCCAGCACCGCGTCCCCTACCTTCCAATCGCTGACCGCACTGCCCACCGCAGCGATGACGCCGGCAAACTCGGTGCCGAAGTACTGCGGCAAAGCGCTGTGGCGGAACTCGCCGGTCATGCGACGCGCGTCGATGGGATTGATGCCGGCTGCCTGCACATCGACCACCACCTGCTGCGGTCCCGGAGCCGGCAACTCCCCTTTCACAAACGAAAGTACCGAGGCATCGCCGTAGTGATCGGCGCTGAGCACCGTTGTGGTCAGATCATTCATTGCGCAACTCCATCAAGAGATGAGGTGTTTTAGCACCCGCCACGTGAAGCGTGCGAGGCGCATTGCGCGCTGCGCGAGCAGCTGTCGCCAGTGCTTTCGCACGCGCGGCCTTGCGCCACAAGCCTCTGCAACCAAACCGCCGAAAAACCGCGCAACACCACGTTCCACGCGCTCCGGTATCACCGTGGTTACTGCTTACAAGCGTGTGATCGCAGGCAATGTTGCAATCAACGCGATGCCGCCTGCGGCGCAAATACCTCGCGCTGCGCACCCTTCGGCATCGGCTCGGCAAAGGCCGGCTTGACCTCGAGGGGTCCCCCATCATTCTCGCAATGGGTGAAACGCCATTGGCTGGGCTTGAAGCGCGCCTGGGCGCCATCGGGTTCGCCGGTCAGGAACTCGGCCTGGATGTCGTAATCGAACAACGGTGCGTCGAACCACACGGTTTCGCCGGCATGGCAATCGAGGTAGGGACGGGATGGATCAACTACCCAGTCGCCTTGCTCGCCGTCGTAGTGATACAGCGGACTGATGCGCTGGTCGCGACTGAGCCGCAAACGGCCCGGCGATGCCTCCAACGCTTCGGCCCACACCCCGGCCACCTGCAGCGGCTGCGGAAACACCAATGCATCCAAACCGCGCAACCCAAGCGGACGCTGCGCCTCACCGTTGTCGAAGGCATCGCGCCGGTTGACCAGCGTGCCTTTCGGCACAAGCAACTCGCCGTACTGGAAATCACGTGGCAGCACGAACTGCTCGCGACTGAGCCGCTGCCAGCGCTGGATATGGAATTCACGTTCGAACTGCAGCGTCTTGTAGCCCAGGAAGCCAACCCAGATGCCGGTCACCGCCACGAACACGCAGGCGATACGCACCTTCCAGCTGAAAAACGCAGCCCATGAGCCCCGCCGACGCAACCGGTATTGCAGCGCATGCAACAGCAGGCCCAAAGCCACCATGCCGCCGACCGCCGGCAGGACAAACATCAGCAGCAACATCTGCCAGGAGAACAACGGGCCAGGAATCATCACAACCACGACGCACGGGGAACCGGCCCATCCTACCCGCCCGGGTATGCCAACCGGGCATGAGGGCAAAACCAATCGCCATCACCCGCACAGGCAACGCGCCACGCGTGGCCCGTTCTTGCCTCAAACTAGGCGGCCCCTCATTACCTCCCGCGCCATGAAGTCAGCCAGCAAACCCCTCCACGCCCTGCGCAGCTGGCTGAGCATCGAACGCAACCAGACCAGCCACGGCGAAAAATGGATCTCGGCCATCGGCGCCCTGCTGGGCATCAGCGTGGTCTACCAGCTGACGCACTGGTGCTTCCCGCATGGCTTTGGCAGCCACGCCGGCGGGGCGATCCTGCTGGCCTCGATGGGCGCCAGCGCGGTGCTGGTGTTCGCCGTGCCGCATGGCGCGCTGTCACAGCCTTGGGCGGTGATTGCAGGCCACCTGTTCTCGGCCTTCGTCGGCGTGACCTGCCAGATGATGTTCCCCGACCAAGCCTGGACCGGCGCGCTGGCAGTGGGCCTGGCGGTAGGCGTGATGCACTACCTGCGCTGTATCCATCCGCCTGGTGGCGCCACCGCGCTGGCCGCGGTGATCGGCGGCAGCGAGGTGCATGCGCTTGGCTACAACTACCTGCTTACCCCGGTGGCGATCAATGTGGCCGCCATCCTGGTTGCGGCGGTGGCCTTCAACGCCTGCTTCGCATGGCGGCGCTATCCGGTGCACCTGCATCGGCGCAGGCAGACCACCGTGCCGGTGGCATCGGCACAACGCCATGTCGACCTGACCCAGGAAGACTTCCACGCCGCCATCGGCCAGCTCAATTCCTTCGTCGACATCACCGACGAAAACCTCACCGAGCTGCTGGAGCTGGCCAAACAACAGGCCGAACGCGATGCCCTGCACCCGGCACTCATCGAGCCCGGCCGGTGCTACAGCAATGGTCGTCTTGGCCGCGCCTGGAGTGTGCGCCGGGTATCGGTGACGCCGGCCTTGGCCGGGCCCGCAGCCGAGCGACTGGTCTACGCCGTGGTGGCTGGCGACGGCATCGGCGATATCGGACATGCCAGTGCCGAGGAACTGCGGCAATGGGCACGCTTTGAAGTCCGCCTTCGCGATGGCGGACGCTGGGCAAAACTGGGCAGCGACTGAGCTGCATCGGGCTGCCAATGCAGTCGATTGCTCATACTTCGCGATAATCGGCAAGCACCTGAAATCGTGCCGATTGCTCTGATTTGGCGGGCAATTACAAGACTTACGCTGCGCGTGCAGACGAGGATAATCGTCCGCCTCCCCTCGCCCGACGAACCCCATGAGCACTCTGCGTCCCCGCAGCATGCCGCTGGTGTTGGCTGCGCTTTGCGCAACCGGCCCCCTCGGCATCGACATGTACCTGCCCAGCATTCCCGACATGGCCGCCAGTTTCGGCACCAGCGCCGGTGCCATCCAGCTCAGCCTGATGACCTTCTTCCTCGGCCTGATGCTGGGCCAACTTGCATACGGCCCACTGTCCGACAGATTCGGCCGCAAGCCGCTTATCTACATTGGCCTGGGCATCTTCAGCCTTGGCTCGGTGGGCTGCGCAATGGCGGACACCGTTGCGCAGCTGAACTGGCTGCGCTTCCTGCAGGGGCTGGGCGGTTCGATCGGCATGGTCATCGCCTTCGCCATCATCAAGGACGCTTTCAGCTGCGCGGCAATGGGCAAGCTGATGTCGATGGTGTTGGCCGTGCTGGGGCTATGCCCGGTGCTGGCGCCGTTGGCCGGCAACGCGCTGCAATCGCTGGAATCATGGCGGGTGATCTTCTGGGCACTGGCTGCCTGGGGCGTGCTGGTGGCGGTGGTTGCCGCCGTACTGCTGCCGGAGACCCGCAGCCCTGAAGCCCGTGCAGGTTTCACCCTGGGGCGCACCGCGCACACCTATGTGCAGATACTTTCGGACAAACGCTTCCTGCCGTTCGCGCTGGCCTTGTGCATTGCCCAGGCCGGCTTCTTTGCCTATATCGCCGGCTCCTCGACCGTCTTCATCCGCCACTACCAGCTCTCGCCGCTGCAGTTCAGCCTGCTGTTCGCGCTCAATGCCGCAGGCCTTGTAGTCGCCGCCATCGTCAACCCACGCCTGCATGCACGCATGGGCGTGTTGACGACGTATCGCCACGTGAGCTTCGCCTACTTCGCGGTACTGGCCGCGCTGTTGCTGACCATGCTGGCAGGCATCACCGCGCTGCCCGTCCTGTGCGCAGGGCTGTTCATCACCGTGGCGCTGCTGGGCTTGCTGATGCCGACAGGCAGCCAGCTGGCCTTGATGCAGCAGGGCCGTCATGCGGGCACGGCGGCGGCCCTGCTGGGCGCGATGCAGTTTGGTGCCGGTGCATTGATCACCGCTGTTTCCGGCACCCTGGCCTATCTGGGCGGCATGGGCCTGGTGGCCGTGATGGCCAGCTGCGCGGCAATCTCAGCGGCGATCTGCCTGCTGCTGTTCCCGCGCAACGTGGAAGCCTGAGCCGATCGGCGCATCGTCACGGGGCTGTACCCGTTGGCGATGCGCTGGCGCCTTGCGCTCATAGCCTCAGCGCGTCGATCACGATCTCGAAGACGTTGATTGGCAAACGGCAGGCAAGGCTTTCGTGCACGCCGAACCAGTTGCAGCCCACCCAGCCAAACGGCATCAGCAGCAATGCCAGGATCAGCAGGTCGATGATCCAGTTCCAGTGACGCCGGCGCTTCATCTGCCAGAGCGCATCGACAAAGAACCCCGCCAGCATCACCAGCGCCACCATGCCAAGCAGCAAGGCCAGGCCCAGCCCGGTGTCGCCGCGATGTTGCTGACCCGCGGCATGCGCCGCTGCCACGCGTGCATAGCCCAGCAGCGCCAACAGCGGCGCGATGAACAACAACAGCCGCAGCAGCACCGACCACGGATAGCGCGCCCACAGCTTTGTTGGCGGTGCATCAATCACGGTCTGGCGCTCCCAGCGGGAACAGATGCCGGTGGCTGCGTGCCTCCTCCACCGCGCGGGCAAATGCAGGACGCTGCAATAGACGGGCGCGGTAGCCCTGCAGCAGCGGATAGGCATCGCTGATACGGTGCGTCCAATCAGCATAGAACAACGCCGGCGCCGCGGCACAGTCGGCCAATGAGAACGCATCGCCGCAGGCCCAATGGCGGCCTGGCAACTGTGTTTCCACCCAGGCGTAGGCCAGTTCCAGCTTCTGTTCGGCGAACGCCCGCGCCTCGTCGCGCTTTCTGTCCTCGCCGCTCATCGCACCGAGCACGGCATGCTGCACCGGGCTCATCACATGCAGATCGAAGAAGCGATCCATGAAGCGCACGTCCAGCGCCTGCATCGGTGCCTCCGGTATCAGGCGCACGTGACCTGGATGCTGCAGCTGCAGGTACTCGATGATGATGCTGGTCTCGACCACGCTGCGGTCGCCGTCCAGCAGCAGTGGAAATTTGGCCAATGGCCAGTGTTGCAGCCACTGGCCGACGAACGCCGGGGTTTCCGGCGCAATCAGCCGGAACTCGAAGGCGGTGGCGTTCTCGTAGAGCGCTATCAACACCTTCTGCGTATACGAGGAAAAGGGATGACCGTAGAGCACCAATGACATCACAGCACCTCCGCTGGACAAGCATTCCGCCACGCTGTTGGCGTGACCATCGAGTTCCTGACAACCGCGGGCTCAGCCAGCACCCACATCGCAATCATTTGGTGCCGCCTGCCCGGCAAAGCGGTCGGCTATCCAGGCAACCGTCGCATCAGCCGCTGCAATGGCGGTGCTGGCATGGCCGGTATCGGGCAGGCTCAGGTAGCGCGCAATCGCACCCGCCTGACAGCTATGCGTGAAGAACGCCTGTGTCACCGGCGTGGCCACCAAGCCATCGCCGTCGGACTGCACCAGCAGCAAGGGCGCGCTACCGCCAGCAAGCGCTGTGATCGAATTGCGTGCCATCAACCCATCCCAAGGCGCCCGGCCAGCGAGGTCCAGCTTGCCCAGCCGCGCCCGCAGGCGCAGCAGGCGTACCAGCGCGGCCGCGGCGAACGGATCGCCTTCGCAACCGGCCGTGGCACGTTCGATCACGCCCTGCGTAGTGCGGTTGCCGATGGTGGACAGGTCAGCGCCATAAACCTTCGACCAGCTGCGCGCGGTGAATGCCGTCAGCAGGCCGCGCACGGTGGTGTCGGCATGTTGCATGTTCTGCGCCAGGTCGGTGGGTGGCGATACCGCAGCAACCCCCAGCAGCTGCAGCTCGGGTGCGTAGCTGCGCACGCGCTGGGCGGTGAACAGGCTCGCGTGGCCACCCTGCGAATGCCCCCACGCAACAAAGCGGTGGCCGGCACCGGCCGGAGCGAAGGCACGGGCAGCACGCACCGAATCCAGCACCGCTGCTGCGGCGGCGTCACCGGCCAGGTAGGCATGCGGCCCCGCCGTGCCCAGGCCCGGATAGTCCGTGGCCACCACCACCCAACCGCGCGCCAGCATGTCGGTCAGGGCTGGGATCTGCTCCAGGCTGCGGATAGGGGTGCATGCCGGCTCGATCCCGACCGTGCCATGCGCCCAGGCCACCACGTCACGCCCCTGCGCCGGACTGGCACCGTCAGGGGCAATCAGCACGCCCGAGGACGGCGTTGGGTTGCCGTCGACATCGGTGGTTTCGTAGCGGATACGCCACGCCTGGGCGCCGGGCGGCGCGCCTTGCATCGGTGCAGCCTCCAGCAGCGCACCAGGGCTGGCCATGGCAGGGGCGATGTGAAGCGAGGCAGTCAGTACGGCGTACAGCAACGGACTGCGCAACACAGCGATCTTCATTTCGTCACTCCGCCCCGGTTGCGCCGATGCTAGCCCAATCCGGGTGCGGACAACGGATCAGCCGCTGGTCCTGGATGCCCGGCTTTTCGATGCCAGTGGCTTTGCCGGCTTGCGCGCGGCGGGAGCCTTGCCGGCGACGTTGCGAGCTGCCTTCTTCACCACCTTTTTGGCGCCCTTCTTCACCACCTTTTTGGCCGCCTTCTTTACCGCTTTCTTCGCCGCCTTGGCGGGCGCCTTGGGCGGTGCCTTGCCCATCGCCACGCCGTTGACCCGGCTCGCCTCCACCACCTGGCCACCGCCGTGCAACAGCGGCCGCGCCTCGCCTTCGGCTTCCACCTTGCTGCCGGGTTTCAGATCCAGCTTGCGCATGCCGTCGGGACGGGTATGGATGAAGTCGCCGCTGTCCAGCACAACGCCATTGGCCTCGCCGTGGCGCGCATAGTTCAGCCGCACCACCTTGCCGGTGTAGCTGCGCTGCGTAGCTGTCGCTCCCGCCTTGGCGCCGCGCCGCCCCATGCCGGGCAGCTTGTGCAGCTGATACCGCGGATGCGCTGCCGGCCCCTTGTCAGAAGGCGGCAACTCGGCCACCACCGCTGCAACCGCAGCATCGGGTGCCACGCCCACCAGGTAGGCGCCGGAAGCATGGTCATCCTTGTCCAGCACCAGCTGCACCTGCTGGCTGCCAACGCGTAGCAGGACGCCTTCGATGCCGCCTTTGGGCCCATAGATCAGGTGGATGATGCTGCCTTGCAGGGTAATGCTGTCGTGCCTGGGCATGAGCGGCTCGCCGTTGAGGAGGTGATGGCCATCATCCACCAACCGCCCGTTATGCGCCTGTATTGGCGCCGCCTTCCACCTGCGCCATGGATTAGGATGCAGCCCACCGCCCCAACCGCGCGGAACGCTGTATGACCACCCTCGCCGAGCTTGGCCCGCGCATCTGCATCATGGGCCCCTCCAACAGCGGCAAATCCACCTTGGCTGTTGCCATCGCACAGCGCAGCCAGCTGCCGGTGATCCACCTGGACCAGCTGTTCCACCAGCCACACAGCAATTGGCAGCCACGCCCCGAGGCAGAATTCCTGCAGCTGCATGACGCCGCCATCGACCAGCAGCAATGGGTGATGGAAGGCAATTACTCGCGCACCCTGCCCCAGCGCCTGCAGCGCGCCACCGGCTTCATCCTGCTCGACCTGCCCACCGCAACCAGCCTGTACCGCTACTTCCGCCGTACCTGGTTCGAGCGGACCCGCCACGGTGCACTGGCCGGCAACAAGGACTCGGTGAGGTGGGAGATGATCCACCACATCGGCGTTGTCACCCGGCGCAACCGACGCAGCTATGCGGCGCTGTACGCACGTATTGCCCTGCCCAAGCTGCGCTTGGCCAGCCGCCGTGAGCTGGATCGCTTCTATCACGCCGAAGCCCTGCACCGGTAAGCGCCCCCATTCGCCAGCAGCAAAGAGGCGGAATGGAGGCGTGTTAGATTCGCGACCAACCGCGTATGCACGATGCAGGGCCGGGCAATGCGTGCTACCACCATTCGGGGATACGACGATGCGTTTTCAACCCAGCCGGCACCACGCCGCGGCCGCTACTGCCCTGTTCCTGCTGCTTGCCAGCCTGAGCGTTTCGGCCGTGCCGGCACGCAGCTACGTCACCCAGATCCCCGAACTGCTGCAGCACGCACCGCCCTCCGACTGGCAGGCGATTGCCGACGATGACATTGTGGTACTGCAGTTGTCCTCCGGGGCGGTCGTCACTGCCTTGGCACCGTTCTCCGCACCGCTGCACACGGCACGCTGGCGCAGCCTGATCCGCAGCGGCTACTTCAGCCACAGCTCGATCCAGCGCGCGCAGGAAAACTATGTCGTGCAATGGGGCGAAAACAACGGCAGTCGCCCAGCGGACGACAGCGCCGCAGCGTTGCCAACGCAGACCCACTTCGCGCTGACACCGGCGCTGGCGGAACGCGTGGTCGCGCTCAATGCAGCGGACAGCTATACCGCCAACGTCGGCTTCATCGACGGCTTCGCAGTCGGTATCGACAAGGCCCGCCAGCACGCCTGGTTACTGCACTGCCACGGCGCGGTGGGCACCGTGCAAGCCGACCCGGACAGCAGCGAGGGCGGCGTGTACTTCTACGCCGCCATCGGCAACCCGACCCGCGAACTGGATGACAAACTGCCGGTGGTAGGCCGCGTCATCGAAGGTATCGAACGGCTGTCCACCTTGCAGCGCGGCCCGGGCGAATACGGCTTCCTCGACGAAGCCCATCATGTGCCCATCCTGCAGACACAGCTGGCCAGCGAGATGCCTGCACAGACCCGACCTCGTTTCGAGCGGCTGCGCACCGATAGCGGTACGTTTGCCGAGCTGCTGCGACTGCGTGCTGCCTCGCTGCGCAAGCAAGCTGATGCCGACGCGGCCTATCCGCTGGATGCATGCAGCGTTCCGCTACCGGTGCGGCGGGTGGCGATGCTGCCGCCCGGGGAATGATTCTGCTGCTGGCGCTGTCCTACGTCACACCACCAAGACCAGTACCGCCCCCTCCTGCCGATGGAAAAGAAGCCGGCAACCGCCCGGCTTTTTCATATCTTCGGCGCCCAGGCACGCCGCCCACTTCCATTTCGATGGAGACCAGGCTCTGCAACCTCCTTGCCGGCGGCAGTGCCAGCAATAGCGCCTGTTGCCCCGCAGACCGGGGTGCTGATCGGCCCCAACTACGCCATGTGCGTGGGACAGGCCGCCAGCCAGCCGGCGCAAGTCGGCATTACCTCTGTCCTTGGACAGCACCTGTTCGCATCTGCGAGGATCGGGCAACCAATGACGACAGGGATGTGCTGCATGAAGTTGTCCTACCATCACGCTCTTATTGCGCTTGCATTGATGCTGACGGCGCCTTGCCCGACAAACGCGCTGGCGGCTGCGGCAGCTGTCTCGCAGCCTGCTCCTGCGCGCACGCTGATCCCCACCCGTTTCGAGCACCAGCGCATTCTTGTCACCCCGCGCCTGGCAGGTGGCGCGACAATCGTCTTCTATACCGACAGCGGTGGCGGCCTGAACATGATCCGCGAGAACGTGGCGCAACGACTGGGCCTGAGTCCCGGCGCGGATGTGGAGGAAGAAGGCCAGCCGCCACTCAAGACCGCGGCATGGCCGGTCTTCGTTGAGGACGCCAGCATTCCGCCTGCCGAACATGACAGTTTTCTGCAGGGGCGACTTGCGATAGTGCCCGCCGAAGGCTTCGGCGAAGGCCCCATGCTCAATGAGGGCTTTCTTGGCAGCCGCTGGTTTGCCGGACGCGTGTGGGAGTTTGATTACCCGGCCAGTTCGCTCCATGTGCTGGAAGGCTGGACGCCACCGGCCAGCGCCCGCAGCACAGCAATGACGATGCTGCCGAACCGCAACATGTACTGGCCACGCATCCAGGTCGAGATCGACGGGGAACAGCTCGACATGCTGTTCGATACCGGCGCCGAGCTGCGGCTGGGCGCGGACGGCGCCAAGGCATTGGGCCACGAAGAAGGCGCACGTGTAGCTGGCAGCTTCATCACCACGCGTCAATACCGCAAGTGGCGCGACGCACACCCCGATTGGCCGGTGGCAATGAAAGGCGATGGCGGCACGCCGATGATCCAGGTGGCCAACGTGCGCATCGCCGGCACCGATACCGGACCGGCCTGGTTCGCTGCACGTCCGGATCGCAACTTCACCGAGTTCATGTCATCGATGACCGATGCGCCGGTGGAAGGTGCCATTGGCGGATCGGCGTTCGCTCGTTTGAAGATGGTCGCGGACTATCCGGCGCAGAGGCTCTATGTGCTGCCGTGAACGCGCCACGACCCTTCTGGAGTTGTGATCAAAGGATCGCATCGAAGCAGCCGACGCTGACGTCGGCTTCCCTTCAGCTATCGAAGCGCAGCGCGTAACGACGGACCACGTCGATATTTTGCTGCGCCATGGCCTGAATCTCCGGGGCAACTTCTGCTTCCGCTACCTGCTGCCAAAACTGCACAGCCAACTGTGCAGCCCAAGCAATGAACGCCGCTTGCCCGGTCCTGTTGGGTGCATTGATGCTTACCAACGCAGGTGCACGAACATTTCCTGATTGCGCAGACGGAGCCAAATACATCGGCAACATATCGTAGGCAGGACGCAGGGGTAGCGGACCACTGTCGATCAAGTCAAAACCGATGTTGCCTAGATGCATATCGGTATTGCCGATGAGCCTCCCGAACCAATGCAGCCGCGCCATGTTGTCGGCAGTGTCTTGCGTGATCAGTCGCTCATTAACGAGCTGCTCGCCAGCCAGACCCCAGTCACGTGTTCCCTCGCCGATGAAGGCCGCATCCAGCGCCAATAGCGAAACGAAGCCGCGCCTGCCCAATTCGTCCGCAGTGCGATCAAACCGCTGCACTTCAAGGAACACGTGTTCATCGCTGCGCAGCAACTGCGTGCGGGCAGCCGGGAAGCCCGCCTCGCGCAGCGTGGTCAACGCCAGATGCTCGCAGACGAGCAGATCCGCCCAACGCGCACCCAGCGCGTTCGACGACGACAGCGCGAACTTGACCAGGGCAGCGTAGCGACCCGTAGCGGTTACAACGGTCGCCGTGAACTTGGGCTGCTCGCCGCCTGGAGACGAACCAACTTCCTCGCCATCGAGGGCTTCCTTGGCGCGTATGGCATAGACGTCGTGCCGGCTGTCCATGTCCACGCGATCCGGTGGCGCATCCACATCCAGCAATGCCCGGTCGATAGCAGGCTGCCCCAACAGCAGGTCGCCGACACTGGTGCCGCCATGCAGGATACCGAGCAGGTTGTCGCGCGACTGCCAGCTCTTCAGGTCCGCGGGCACCCCCAATGCCCGGCCCAAACGATGCGCCAGAGAACGACCAAGGAAGCCTTGCGGACGCACATCGTCCAGAAACCAGGGCAGCCCCGGAAAGTAACCCGCCGGGCCATCCACTGCGCGCATCAGGTTCGGACGATCACCTGTGGGTTCAAGAAGGAAGCCGTCTCCACGCAACGCGTGCAGGGTGCCCAGTTCTTCCATGTTCGCTTCTGGGCCCATCCGGTAAAGCGGCCACGTGTTGGGTTGGACCAGAGCCGTGGCTACATAGGCCGTGGCGCGCGCCTTGCCAATCCGGCGCACCTGATCACCGGCCTCCGCGACCAACCGGGACAGCACGGGGCGGGAAACAGCCAGCTTTTCGACCAACTCGCCGGCCGGCACCGGTTCCCCGCTCTGCAGCAGATCAAGCAGTTGCAGGACGCTGGCTGAGGAAGGACGGGCCATGATCAATGCTCGTTTCTTTACGATTCAAGAAACGATACCAGCCTCATGAAGACTTTTCAACACGTTGATATGAATAGTAATTTCACTAGAAACAGCCTTCACTATCCGCCTATTTCTTTACGATTCCTCGCCGGCTGGACGTGGCTATCAACCGCCTGTTGCAGCAGCACCAATTGGTTCTAGAAAACCAAGGCCACGTAACGAACGAGGGCCAAAGCGGAAACCCGACTCTGACCCCGGTTTCCCAGCCATGCTTCAACGGGTTGATATGCACGTAGTCCACGCAGGCTTGAAGTTGGGCTTCATCGCGAATTATTCGCTCCCAGTAGCGCGCCTGCCAAGGGGATCGATGGCCCCGCGCGGATGCAGCAAGCAGGCAGCCCGCACCTTTCCCTGGCAACAACTCAAGTTTCACCAGGCCGGATGTAGGCTCTGACCAAACGAAGTCCGCCAAGTGAAGTCCGACATGAAGTCAGTGCCCCAATTGCTCCTGCTGATTGGCGTCGCCTGCAGCGGCATACTCACCGCTGCTGCCCAACAACCTGGGTCTGCCGCCTACAACTCGGTCTACCTGCCCGCACATGGCGTTGGCGACACCCAACGCAACAACAACGCGCGCCAATGGGGCGCGTTCGCCTCGGGCAAGCACTCGGTCGTGGGTTGGACCGTGGACGGCAGCTCCGCGCAGGACGCCAGCGACAAGGCCGTTGCTGCATGTGAGGCGGCCGGTGGCGAAGACTGCGGTCTGGAGTTCACCTTTGGCGATCAATGCGCCGTGGTGGCGTCCGGCCCCGAGCAGTGGCACTGGAAGACGGGCAATGACAATCTGGACAAGCTGAAACGCCAAGCCCTGCGCCAATGCGGCAGGGACTGCAGCATCATCCGCGAAGGTTGTGCGCTTCCACGGGATTGAGGATCGACGCTCCATCCTGCGACGGCCAGGGGCAGATTGGAAACCCGATTCCAGCCACCACTTCCCGCCGGGACGTATCGAAAAAGCGCCGCATTTCTTTACGACTCAAAGCCAACGCCCAAGCGCCTTGCGCCCTCTCAATGCGGATCCGGCCAGCCGTGTCTGCGGGCTGTTGTAGCCCGGGTAAGCGCAGCGCGCCCGAGACCGCATGAACCCGGATATTAGGCAGGATTGCCAATGCGTTGGTGCGCCGGTACCGAAACAGGCAATGCGGTCGACTCAGTAGCCGACGGCATTGCTTGATCCCCCAACACCCCGGGTGCGCTGCGCTTACCCGGGCTACGTCTCTACTTCTTTTCCGCAATCAGTCACAAAGCTCTGTCTCTAGAGGCGAAACCATCTCTTCGCTCACTTCCACAAGATCGCAATTTTTCAAAAAAAAGAAAAAAGTAGAGTCAACCGCGTATATCTGCCGCTTTCCGATATCATAATCCAATATAGGTGGATTAATTCCTTTCCTATACTGAAGCGCTGATATTTTATGCAACAAATTGGTCATATCTGATGGCCGAACATCATCAGGCCTATGATGTTTTGATTTTATCATTGCCGTTACATCGGACCTGGAGAGACCGTGAATTAATCTCTCCCCATAGCCAAGAAGCGCCATGACCAAATAGTAAGGAAGGTGCAATGGAACAATCGCCTTTTCCTTAGAATGGCTCACATTACCCGAAGCTATTAATTCAAGCGACTTCCGATGAGTTACACCGTACTGAACAGACTTTTCTCCCAGTGCCTTCCTGGCAAAGTCGATATCATCAACGACCTGCTGAGTAACCTGAGCACGTAAAACTCCAGCGGAAGCACAGGATTCTTTGATTAACTCTTGAAAAACACCAATACTCCCAAAGGAACTCTTCACGCACTCCGCCACAACGGAAGGTGCGATGAATATATTCAACTTTTCAGCACCTACCTTAGCAACCCGATAGAAATCAGGATCACTCCATGGCTCAACACATACATCAACTACCCGATCAGTCAAATCCCCGCAGTAGTTCCGAAGCCTGTCCTTCTCCCTCCAAACGCCGAGAATTACAAATACAACCCCCATCTCCTCAAAAGAGCGAAGGGCAAAAGCAAGCTTCCGCTGCTCCTCTTCGATCAAATAGTGAAAATTCTCAAGAATTACCTTCTTATCGAACGAGACATCATTGAGAAGTTCAACTACATCTTGAGCCACCGATAGATTGAACGGAACCTCCTTCCAATTCTCAGTATCAGTTCCTGATGATTTCAAATTCGCACCTAGCGAAGCCTCACCCGACCCAAAAAATGGAATTAAGGCCTTTGCCTTCACGCCAAGAGAACTTCCAATCTCCGATGTCTTCGCAGATGTTTCCCCGGAAGCAATCTTAATCCCGCTCTGACGGAGAATGCTGGAGTAGATATCCTCGAGATTCGAATTCGGGTCCAAGCGAACCACGACATTGTCCTTATATGGGAGGTAGCGAGATACGAGCGCCGTCTTACCCTGCTTCGACGCACCGTAAACAACGATATGCTTCCCCTCACCAAGCGCTGCTTTAAACGCATCGTCTACTTCTTGGCGCTGGACATAGGATTTAATTGCACTAGACCCCACGCCAAACACATCACTCAGTTTCATACCCCCCCCGAAATTCCAATAAGATCAGCACTTATTGCATTTTCACAAAAATAAATCAATAAAATAGCGAAGAAAATTTCGCATCATATTTCGCCAGCAGTAAAACAAATCCAGAATTGCGCATCGCAAGATTCGTGATGACTGAGGCTTCAGATTTGGCAGTTTTCAACACCCTTTTGAAAAAAAGGGCCGAACTCATTTCTGATTCCGGCCCTCATATCCTGCAGCAGACGATTTATCTCACCCGCACTTGCTATACCCACAATTCAAGCAAGTCTGGCAGCCATCCATGATCACAAGCGCCTTGGTGCTGCACTTGTGGCACATGGTGGCGGCGGCCGGGAAGCTGCCGTTGTCGGCACTTTCGGGGTCGGCTTCGGAGGCAACAGCAACATCAAGAGCTACCCCTCCCCGGCCCTCCCCTTCGCTCTGCAAAAGGGTGGGGGCGAGCGCGGCGCTTTGCGCCGGCGCTGCGTTTACTTCACTGTTTTTTTTTGAGCGTTCTTCGAACTGCTTGCGCTTCTCGGCGATCAGGGCGCGCTGGTGGGCGCTCATTTCCGGGTCCTGCAGCAGGCCGATCGACTTCATGTGGTCTTCGACGATGGAGCCCAGCTCGGCCACCAGCGACGGCATGTACACGCCGCCGGCCTTGAAGTAACCGCCCTTCGGGTCGAACACGGCCTTCATTTCGTCAACGATGAAGGTGACGTCGCCGCCCTTGCGGAACACGGCCGACATGATGCGGGTCAGCGCCACGATCCACTGGAAATGCTCCATCGACTTGGAGTTGATGAAGATCTCGAACGGACGGCGCAGTTCGTGCTCGGTGCCCTGGTTGAGCACGATGTCGTTGATGGTCACGTAGAAGGCGTGTTCCACCAACGGCGATTTGATCTTGTAGGTGCTGCCGATCAGCACTTCCGGGCGCTCGATGCGCTCGTGCATGTGCACGATGTTGTCTGTCACGGACTCGACCGGCGCCACGGCCACCGCGGCCTTGGCCGCCGCAGCTGCGTCGCGGGCCTTGTCGTCGGGGGTGATGACGGAGTAGCCCTTGATTTTCTTGTCGATCTTGACGGCCATGGTGCGAGTCCTGGTTATGCGTTGCTATACGGTTTGGCAGCAACCCCGTCCCGGTGGGACGGGGTGCGCGGTGCGGCTTACTTGCGGGCGGCCTTCTTGGCGGCCTTCTTCACGGCGGTGGCCTTCCTGGCAACCGTCTTCTTCGCCGAAGCGGCCTTCTTGGCGACCGTCTTCTTGGTGGCGGCTACCTTCTTGGCGACTTTCTTTTCAGTGGCCTTCACCGACTTCTTGACGGCGGCGACCTTCTTGGCGGCCTTCTTCTCGACCTTCTTCACTGCCTTCTTGGCGGCAGCGGTCTTCTTGCCGACGGCCTTGGCGACCTTCTTCTCGGTGGCCTTCACCGACTTCTTGGCAGCAGCAGCCTTCTTGCTGACGGCCTTGGCAACCTTCTTCTCGGTCGCCTTCACGGTCTTCTTGGCCGAAGCGACCTTGCCAGCCGCCTTCTTCTCGGCCTTGGCGACAGCCTTCTTGGCGGCGGCGCGCTTGCCGGCACCCTTCTTCTTCAGGTCAGCAGCCTCGGCCTGGGCGTTGGCCTTGGCGGCCTCCAGCTTCTGGCGCATGGAGCTGACCTTCTTGGTCACTTCCTTCTTGGCGGCAGTAGCCTTCTTGACCACGGCCTTCTCGGCCTTCTTCACTGCCTTCTTGACCTTGGCCACCTGCTTCTTGGCACCGGCCTCGACCTTCTTGGCGCTGGTCTTGACGGCGGCCACTGCGTCGCTGGCGGTGACGGCAATGGTCTCGCCGACGTTGGCTGCGGTTTCTTTCACGTTCTCGGCAACCTGGGTTACGGTCGCGGTCACACCATTACCATTGCTCATATAGCCCTCCTCAGGGCATCGGGTCTCTTTACGTTGGCGATGCTATATCGAAGCCGATGCAACGTGGAACAAACGCGCAACAACCCGGTGGCGGTGAGACCACCGTCATGCCCACCCGGCACGCGGCCGGGAGGGCGATGAAGGCACTCAGAACTTGCCGTAGTAGCCTTCTTTCAGGGCGTCGAACAGGTTGGCGGCGGTGTGCATTTCACCGTCGTACTCGATCTGCTCGTTGCCCTTGACCTCCACCACCTGGCCGTCTTCCAGCTCGAAGCGGTAGGTGGTGTTCTCCAGGTCCGCTTCCTTGACCAGCACGCCCTGGAAGGCAGCCGGGTTGAAACGGAAGGTGGTGCAGCCCTTCAGGCCCTGCTCGTGGGCGTAGCGGTAGATGTCCTTGAACTGCTCGTACGGGTAATCGGTCGGTACGTTGGCGGTCTTGGAAATCGAGCTGTCCACCCACTTCTGCGCGGCGGCCTGCACGTCCACGTGTTCCTTGGGCGAGATGTCGTCGGCGCTGATGAAGTAGTCCGGCAGCTTGGCATCGGCCTCGTCGGAGAACGGCATGGCCTTGTCGTTGACCAGCTGGCGGTAGGCCAGCAGCTCGAAGGAGAACACGTCCACCTTTTCCTTGGACTTCTTGCCTTCGCGGATGACATTACGGCTGTAATGGTGCGCGAACGAGGGCTCGATGCCGTTGGAGGCGTTGTTGGCCAGCGACAGGCTGATGGTGCCGGTCGGGGCGATGGAGCTGTGGTGGGTGAAGCGCGAACCGACCGTGGCCAGCTCTTCCACCA
>Ga0308157_10000817_pt1 | contig 83446 bp, 64 predicted proteins | sample PhyBR1_FD_201035 | JGI IMG/M metagenome (GOLD analysis project Ga0308157, IMG submission 201035) | Phyllosphere microbial communities from UC Gill Tract Community Farm, Albany, California, United States - DLSLB.R1 | ecosystem: Host-associated > Plants > Phyllosphere > Unclassified | place: USA...
TCCCAACTTATTTGAGATGGTGTTTACCAATTCTGCCTTTGTCATTTCCTTTTTTAATTTTAAATTTTAGGTGTGCAAATTTAGTTAAAAAAATTGAATACTAGCAAATTAGTGGCAAATTATTTTTATTTAAAATGTTGAGATATTAGTGTTTAATCTTTGTTCATATAATATTAAATCACTTTACATGCTGGAATTATAATATCCATTCTCTACGCAGAAGCGGATGAGATGCAGTTTTGTTTTCAGTCCGAGCTTTTCGGTAAGCCTGTTGATATAGGTATCTATCGTCCTGGTACTCAGGTTCAGTTTTTCTCCGATTTCTTTATTGCTGAAGCCTTCGTAACAGAATTTCATAAGCTGAATTTCAGTTGAAGACAGCTCTTCCTGGCTTTTTTTCTGCCTTTCCATATAATCCTGTACAGCCAGCGGCTGTTGTTCCCATTCTTTAGTATAAGCTGTATAATCGAAGGTGTCGGATGCGATTTTTCCCTTAATAATATCCTTGATAATATTACTTTTTTTCTGACAGTAATAAATATTGGGCAGTTTAGAAAGAATTTCCGCCATATCTTCCTGGTAGGTGCTCGAATAAGTGATGACAGGAGTTTCAGGATTGTTTTTTCTGATGTATTTAATAGCTTCGATTCCGCTGAGGACAGGCATGAAAAGTTCAATAATGAAAACATCCTCCTGTCTTCTGTAATTTCGGCTGATAAGCTCGTGACCGTTATTACAGTCATTTAAAAGTATGAAGAACGGATTTTCAGTAAGCGTGCGGATCATTATTTTTTTAAAATAAAAATCACTGTCAGCAATAGAAAATCTCACAGTATTAGTTAATGATTTACTCATTTTTAATATCGATTTGGCGTGTGATATTTAAAATTTTAGAGCCCTAAGGTATGAAAATCTGGTGATATTAAAAATTAATCATAAATTAATTAACAGTGTAGTGCCAATTGATTTAAAAAGTTAAATTTTGTGAATAAGTTATTTTTTTATAATTTCACAGGCCAAACAAATCACAATCGTATGTCTTCGAACAGGGAGAAAAAATTAAATAAATCGGACGTCAGGATAGGCATTTGGAAATTTGTTCTATCATTTATCGTTTTATCGGCAGTTTCTTTTTGCTGCGTTTTCTTTTTCTTTAAGAGTTATGACACTCAGAGAGAGGGAATTAAGAAAGAAGCGGATGCTTATAGAGAGTTGCTCACCCGGGGCGATCTTCTCAGAACCCATGTAGACAGTATTTTCTACAGAATGGATCAGCTGGACATCGGCAAGGTCAATAATGATATTATTCTCAAAAATTATATTCTCGATAATGTTCAGGATGCCAAAAACATCATGGGTAAAGACAGCGTGGATAATTTTAAGCATTACTCTATTTTAATGAAACATATAGAGCCGATGCTGGCCCTGAAAAACCAGATCGTAGGCGTATCGTACAAAGAGCAGATTGCTTTAAGAGATGTCAGCGAATGCCGGGGGAAAATCGGAATTGCCAATAATGAACTGAAGGTAGACCCTACCAGAAAATTTACCGGAAGCAGAAGAAGAAAATAAAAAACACAAGTTATGCAGGGACACATTTCGTTATCAAAAAAAGAAAAGCATTACCAGTTTATTTATTTAATATTAATGCTTGCCGCCGCCATTGTTTTTTTGAGTGTAATCTTTTTAAAAGGATTTGAATCACCATTTTCTGACGAAGATGTAATCTCTATCCGGAATCTTGAGGAAAAATCAAAATTTGATCAGCAGCAGAAATTTACCTATAAATTATTAGACAGTACATTCTCACAGATCAGGAGGCTTACCGATGAGCCCCCTTCTCCTTTTGAAGAAGACCGGATTATGAACGGAATTAATGATGTAGCCAATTATTATGCAAATAATAATACACTGGACATCAGAAAGGAAGCTTATCCTCAGATTGCCAATTTTTATAAAATGTACTTCGATGATAAGAAGATCATTTCAAGTAAAACAGAGAATATCAAGAAACTCGAAAAACAGTTTGAAGATTGCTCGATAGGTTTTAAAGAGAAGAAAAGCCAGCTATTCCAGCGTGAGAATGCTCTGAAAGCCAGAAGCCAATAATCAGATTAAGAGAATTAAAGAAATAAAACACGTCACACAATCATTAACTATGAATTACTTTCAAAAGAACAGGAAAAACATTATTATCGGTGTCATTGCGACGCTGCTCATTGCAGCTTTGGTCGTATTGTGGCTGCAGAAGAAAGTCATCCACTCAGCCGATGATATTGTAGGAGTTGTCTATCCGTCTTCGGTGGCTGTGGGAGATACCCTTTTATTCGAAGACAAAACACAATTTGCAAAAACCAAAAGATGGAACTTCGGGGATGGTACCACATCAGACAAAAGCAGCGGAATTCATTTTTACAATAAACCGGGATATTATCAGGTAACCTTAATTGTTGACAGCAAGTATTCTAAATCATTTCCCGTAATGGTTTCTGCAAGAAGTCTTCCGAAGCCGAAGGATACGATGAAAATCAAAACCACGATTGATGGTCCTTCACAGGCTATGCAGTTCATTAATGTGCAGTTTCGTGCGATTTCTGAGGCTAAACAGTTTACATGGAAGTTTGGGGAAACAGGAAATATAGATTCCAAAGACAAGATGGCCATTTATTCATATAAAAAACCGGGAGATTATGTGGTAACCCTATTTACGGATGAAGGAGAAGAACCTATACTGCACCATATCAAAATTCTTCCGGCCTATGACGCCATGGAAGAAGAAGTAAGTGTGGAAGATGCCTACGCGAAAATTGATAACGATTTTAAATATCACCTGCAGCAGATTGCCAACGGGAACAGTTTCAATACCCATTACAATTATTTACTGAGAACGTATCTGTGTAACAATGAAAACACAGTAGTGAAAGTTAATGACAGCAAAGCCAACAACTTCTATATGTATTGTGCAGGGCTTCAGTTTGATAAAAATAATGTCATTCAGACCGTAAAAGTAAATTTTGACGATGCACAGAACTGTGTAACCAAAGTAGATATCAATCAAAGTAAATAATCTGTCGGCTCATTTTCGGGCACACCAATCATAAAAGAAATAAGGATGAAAAATAAATTTCCTCTAGCAGCATATTACATAGGAGTTTCGGTACTGTTAACGGGTTGCCAGGTCAGGCTGCCTTCCAAGAAAACGCCTGAGCCGTCACAGTATGGCCAGGTTGATAATTCACCTGTTGTCAACGGCTTTCCGAAAAAATCGGTTCCATGGATTGCGATATCAGACCGGTCCAGAAATACGGCTTATCTCGATAAAAGTGATGAAAAATCATATAAGGAAGTTAAATTTTTAGAACCGCTGATGGTTTTGAAACACAGGGACGGGATGGTGAAAGTAGCAGAATATGTTCCTGATGCTTTAATGAAAAAAGTTTCTTCAAAATCAATTAAAACCTACGGCTGGATTCCGGAATCCGACCTGCTGCTTTGGAGTAATTCCTTAAAAAGCGAAAAGACAGGCTTCCCTGTAAGGGTCGCAGTACTTCCGAATAACAGTGAAGTGATCAGAAGTTCTGAGAGATATTACAAAAATGATTCGATCATGGTGTTCAATTCTCCAAGTCTGATCGAGCAGGCAGACGTAAAGATTCCTAACGGACAGATGGTGTATGTATATAAACAGGCAGAAAATAACAAAAGATTTTTGGTGGGGAAGAAGCCTTCTGTTGATATCGACAGCATCAGTACAAGTCTGTACGGATGGGTGAGTTCCAACGTTATTTCAGCCTGGGGCGAACGTTCTGCGGTTAAAATGAAAAATACCACAGGAATTTCAGAATCAGCATTAGGAATTCATGAAGGGCATCCGGGAGGGAATAATATGGACAACAGGACGGCTGTTCTTCTGACTGATGTGAATAAAAGATCTCCTCTTGAAAATATTTATCCGATAAGTTTACCCCTGAATGAAGCACCCACTCCTGATTCTAAGACAAAATATTTCACGAATGTTTTAGATTACAGTAAAAATTATGTTTTCAATGTACTGGGAGAACCTATTTATTTTGACCGTTACAGAGAAATTACCGATAGAAATAAAAAAATAAATATTGTTTTTGCTCTGGATATCAGTGCTCAGAATGCACCATATGCTCCTATTGTAAAATCGTTGCTTCAGGATCTTCAGCTGAAATTTGAGAAACCTTCTTATTTTAATACCGTAAAATACGGAGTGGTCTTATATAAAAATAATTCGTGTGGAGACAATGTTGCAGTATCTGACTTAAGCACAGATTACAGCAAAATTACAACGTTCATTGACCAGAAGACCAATGAAATGAACTGTCCCAGCAATATCGGAAACCAGCCGGTAAATGAAGGGCTGATGGCTGCCGGGAATCTCCTTTCCAACGTTCCGGATGAAACCAATATTGTGGTCACGGTAGGAACATCTTCCAGCCAGAGCGGGAATATGTACGGAGTGATCAATTCACTGACACAGGCCCAGGCAAGAATCATTATGTTTCAGACCAATGCGAGATCGTCTGATACCTATAATGATTTTGTATTGCTTTCTGAAAATGTAGTCACCAATACTGCAAAAAATATTGCAGAACTGAAGAAGCAGAAAATTATCGATCAGAATGATGTTCTTACCAAAAATAACTTCAGTCTTATTGAAGGTGATGCTGGATTCTTTTCATTAGATTATCCTAAACAAAGTATGTCCCAAGGCTTTGTGATCTTTCCTAAAAAAGGAGATATCGGAACTCCGGGATATCTTAAAAAATCTGTTGACAGTTTAATTGCACAGGTGACGCTGGATAATGAAACACTGGATAAATCCCTGAACAAATCTTTCCACTCTTCGGTAGGAGCGGGAAGAACAGATGTAGATGTGAAATACAAATATCTGTATCCGGGACTTACCAATCCTGTTCCGGCAGGCATTGCAGCCCAGCTGATCAATTATGGAAACCCATTTCTGGCAAAAGGATATATTCCGCAGGAACTGAAAGATTTCAAACCGGGATTGGAAAAAGGAATCTTAATTTCTGAAACAGAATATGACAATTTAAAAGCCTTCTACACCGAAGTATACATGAAAACAGGTGCTGAAAGAGCAGACTTCAGCCAGTCCAGAGCAGTAAGAGAATATGTAAATCTTCTTAAGAAATACAATCCCACCATTAAATTCCTGGATAAAAGTGATCTGTATGAGCAGCCGATGTCTTATTCTGTAGGAGTAAGTACAGGATTTGATAATTCCGAAGAGGAGCTGATGTCCAAATACAAACTGAAAGGCTGGAAAAAATCTAAGATTGTAACCAATGAAACCGTAAGGACCTATTTCCGAAATTATAAAAATCTTTCAGAGAGAATGTTGAACCACAGAAATGATCCGGCGGTGAAAATTCAGCAGAACGGGCAGACCTTTTACTGGCTTAACGAGTACTTCATGCCTACAATGCTACCCGTTGAAGAACCTCAGTATACCAAACATTAATCATCTATAATATTGAAAAGCAGAAATTTATTTCTGCTTTTTTTATTTTTTAATGTAATTTTTTTATCTTTATGATACCAAATTGTAAAGTATGTCTACTCAATCATCTCCTCACGACGGAAAGCATTTTGTCGTTCAGAAAGGCAAAGCCCAGTGCAATCAGGGTGATCAGTTGCCACAGCATAAAGTGACATCCCATCAGCATCATTACTGGAATGATTCCGATGGTAAAGCAGATTTCCTGGCCGTAACGGAAGATGATCTGCAGTTTAATCCTCCCGGGCCCAGTTTTGGTTTGTGCAAACTGAAGCCCACTCCCGGCGGATATTTACCCTGTACTTACGCACCGGCAGGAAAATGGCAGAAAACGTACAATAAAGTTAATATTTTAGGAAAGAGTATCGTTACCGAGATCTCCGAACTGCAATGCTGTATCGGCGGTCTGATCACCATTAATGATCATGGACAGCGCGGACAACTGAGCAAACAGAATTTGAAAGCAGCAGACAATAAAACCGTACAGCACATCAGCCCGCTGGTAAAAATGCAGGACTTTAAAGAGCTTGTGGAAGAAAGTGAAATAGATGCTTATTAACCTTTAATCATTTTCTCTATGTCAAAACAGGGCGTTTCAAGAATTACCGGAAATCCTCATCCGAAAGTGGGTGAGCAGACATCCTATACTATTGAGGAATGGTATCCGGCAACTCCCCAAACTAAAAAAAATCCGGCTATGGTAACCTGGGAACTGTTTAAAAGACGTTCTAACGGGACCTATACCACCACTAATATCAAGAAAGTAGGAAGCGGAGATTTTACATTCGGAGAAGTAGCTTCAAAGCATACCTATCGCCTGGAGGCCTATCTTCATTCTTCGGAAGGGCAGGGCCCTTCCACGATCGATATTAACCCCGTACCGGCAGGTGTTCCGAAAATCAATAAAGTAGAACTGCTTTATAGCGACGATTCCGTAGGAACAGTGTTCAGTTATCATGAAAAATTAATTGCTAAAGCTCAATGTGTTAACCTCAGAGGTGAAAAATTATTATTTACACTTTGGGAAGACAGTGCAGCAGGCAATGGTCATAATACAGGTAATTTATTTGTGGACAGTAAACAGGCCGTTGTTGAAAGTAACGGGACTGCCACAGCCGAATTTATACTGACAAAAGCACTGATGCAAAAAGCAGTGAACGGGGAAAGAGAGCCTCAGAAACTTGAGTTTTATGTCACCGTAGAATATTATGAAAACAGGAAGCATGCAACGAACAATATAGACGTTCAGAATCCGGAATACAGAGAACCCGCCCGGCCTGGAACAGCAGAACCGGCACAGCATCCCGCACCTTCCCCGGATAATAACCCGCCTGTACAACCGGAAGAATCAGCTACCGAAAAACCTGCTTCCAAAAAAGAAGAAAACGGAATCGGAGATCCCGCTGCTGAAAAACCGGTTGACTATCAGGAAGCAAAGGGGACGGTAGAACCTGAGCAAACCCCTACTCAGCAGGCTCCTGAAGGAAAAAGTACCAGTGTGGTGGAAGAACTGAAAACGGAAAGCCTTCTTGATGCTTATTTTGCCAAAGAAGAGTTTACCGTACAAACGGAGGAGCCCGACGGGCAGCATACGTATACTTTTCAAGGCAATAACAATAATATCAACAAAGACAGTGTAGCCAATATCATTAAAACGAAGGTAGATGCTTCAGTGAAAAAAGATAAAAAATATGCTAAACTTGAAACAATAAAAGCAGCACTTACCAAAACATCCTACGCCAAAGGAGAATCTGTCTCTTTTGCCCTCCATAAACTCGGGCCGGCTTATGTAAGAATCAACAATGCTCCACTGGAAGATGAGGTTTATATAGTAGCCACCACGATGTTGCTAGACGGTAAGGAAGTAAACATTAACATACGCGAAAAAGAGCCTATTCTCGTAGAGAAAGATGCAAACCTTCCGGTATTGGAAGCGAAAGAAAACGGAAATGAGCTCACAACATTAAAGGCCACTGCCCAGAACGGTATTGCAAAAGTGAAGATTAAACTTCGTCCGAAATCTGACGACACTTTGAAAGCCTGGCAGGATAAACTGAGTGGGATCAAAGACGGAACACATACCTACACCTTTGGAGGTAACGGAAATAATACGGGAACCGAAGCACAGAAAAAGAGGATTGCCGGGATTATTTTAAATAAAATCAAAGCAGAACTGACTGAGCAGAAAAAGTTTGCGAAGGTAGAAACCATTGAGGCTGCTTTAACGAAACAGGTTTACAATAAAGACGAGCAGGTAACCTTTGATGTTTATAAAAGTGTCACCGAATTTTTGTGGCTTAAAGCAGACTGTCAGGGAAACCTTAAAAAACATGAGGGCGAATTCCTCAAAAAGGAAGGTGCCTATTTTGAAATCGGAAAAAAATGTCCGAGGTGTAAAGAGAAAATCACGCTGGAACAGATTGAGTCTTTATTTGGCGTACTTCCGAACCACAAGGCTTTCAGACAGGAAATCGTCGATAACTTGAACAAATACATTTTCGATTCCGGAAAAGATATTCATATTGATACCTGCTTACGGAAAGCCCATTTCTTCGCTCAGGTAGGCGCTGAAACATCAGGAATAAATCCCGACTGGATGGTGGAAACCGATGCCGTTCCCTATGGTGCCTCCAATATTACGGCAAGTTTATTTGGGGAAAGAGCGACGAAACTGAGCAGTCAGGGGAAGATCAATGAATATTGCGCAGAAAGACCTCAGAAAAAGTTACTTAGCTTTCTTTATGCTGCAGAAAATGGTTTTGGAAACGGAAACGGGAATGAAGCGAGTGGCGATGGATATACTTTCAGAGGGCGCGGCCTGAAGCAGTTAACCGGTCGTGGAAATTATAAACAGGCGTCCACCTATTTAAAGGAGATTTTCCCTGACGAATATATTGATCTTGAAGCCAATCCCGACAAAGTAAAAGAAGCCAAGTATGCGGTGCTCTCTGCCATTGCTTACTGGGAAAGTGTGGAAGTCTGGAAAACTGCAGATACCATAAAAGTGTCTACCGATGATAACATCAAAAAAATAAGAAGAACCGTCAACGGAGGAACGGCAGGCTGGAAAAAAGCCAAAGAATATTTCGAAAAAGGAATTGATGTATTTAAAGTAAATTCCTGTTCTCCCGTAGAAAGTGACTCTACATGGCATGATCCTATCGATAATCCCCAGAGGACTTATTATAACTCATCAGGAGCACATAAGGAGCAGAATGGTGCTTTCGGACCGGTAAGAACTAAAATAGAAAATGGAGTAGCCGTACCGAAAAACCATCAGGGACTAGATATTTTTGCAGATGTGGATACGCCGTGTAAAGCCTGTCTTGATGGGACCATTGTAAGTTACAGCAACGAAGGAGCCAACGGATACGGCAATGTATTGGTTCTGGAAGTAAGCGGGGAAGATCTGCGGAATGCAAAAAGGGCCTATACTCATGAATTTACCGCTGAAGTGGAAAGTGGAACCGGATTTGATATCAATGCAGAAAAATTTTACCTCCGGTATGCCCACTTAAAATCGGCGGAGAAAACCAGCGGGACGGTAACGGCAGGAGAACTGATCGCCCATTCAGGAGATTCGGGAAATGCCAGCGGAGTGCCGAATCCGCATCTTCATTTTGAAGTAGCCATGAAAGCTACAGGAAACGGAACAGGTCTTCAAAACCGATATAATCCGGCTTATTTTGTTAGATTGACGGCGATAGACCAGCCTGCTCAGGAAACCGTTAAAAATGCAAGATCATAATCAGGTCAACAGAATAAATCGTGAACAGTAGATAAGATATCATGCACAGGTTTTTAAAAGTATTTTTTTTATTTGGATCACTCCTTTGGAGCTCATTGTACAACAGTCAGCTGTCTGAAGTAAAATTTTCTGAACTTTCAGGCGGAAGTTCGTATGGAAATAAATTAAAGGAAATTTCTTTCGATGCCATAGGTGCCTTTACCTTTAATCATAAAGAAAACTCTTTCGTACACAAAACAACAAGACTCACAGATACGAAAGATGGTGGTTTTGATATCTTTAAAAAAAATAAGAAAATAACCCATATCGATTTTTCGGATTTTGAAGGGCCGGGATTTTCGGTGTACTCGTATCAGTCCAGTAAGGATAAAGCGATAGAAATTATCATGATCGAAGGACAGGCTGATATAGGAACCGCATGGTATTACGCCGTAGTAGTGAAAAATGAGAAGCTGCTTGATCAGTTTTATATCAATGAACCCAGAAGTAATTCTGAAACCACGGACATGAAAGATTTTATCAGCATTTCCCTGATGGATAAAAAGCTGATCTTTAAATTTAATAAAGATAAAATCGCTCCTTATTCAGTAGCTTCTGAGAGTTTGAAAATGGATAACCGGTACCTTTACTTGGAAAAAGAAATACAGTAACAGAAACAGATTCCTATGAACAATATAAAAAATATCAAAAGTTTTTGCCTTTATATACTACTTCTGTCACTTTTATCGCTGTCGGGATGTAAAAAAAGCGCAGACCCTGAAATAAAGAACGATGCCGGGAAGACAAAATTTTCTTCGGTTAATGCAAGTGTATCAGTTGGTGAGAAAATCACCTCTCCGGTACCGGAATATAAGAAGGATAATAATAAAGAAGGGTCGTATGTCGCCGATTTAAAAGGCAGCTGGGCCGTCAACTGTGACAACGGACTGACCGAACTTTCTATTGATAAAAATGAAGGATTTATGACGTTGTATTCGGATAATGCCATTTACATTAATGTGACGGTTAAAAAATCACCGGATACTCATGATTTCCTGATTTATTTTAAAAGCACCGATTCGCAGAAAAGATTTTATAAAGACAAACCGAATGTCAACGATTCGGAAATTTCTAAAGACAAACCTATCGGAAAATTATCTTCAGATAAAAATAATCTTAGACTTGAATGGTTTGGTTTATACAACAACAGAAATCAGAAATTTGAATTTAAAGACAATTTTATCATGATCCGGGAAAACGGAGGAAAAAATCCGGTCACATTATCTAAATGCACATAAAATAATTTTATTTGAAACATAATCAGGTTGTAGAATATTCTATAACCTGTTTTTTATGAAAATAGTAAGAATATTAATCATATGATTTTTGGCACTGCAATTGCTTCAGGAGCGTTAAACAAATGTTAAATTATGATTGAAAAAAAAATTATAGGCCTGGGTCTCCTGTTCTGTCTGGCATTCTCTGCCTGCAAAGAGACTGAAAAAATAGTAAACCGGACCGATAGTGATTCCGTTTCGGCAGAAAAGGCACGTGCCATTAAACCTACAGTTCCGAAAGCAACAGTTCCAACTCAAAAGAAAGCAGATTCTCTCACCGCCGCTGAAATGGCTGTGATCGAAGGTAAGTTTACGGCTAAAACCTGCGAAGACGGAAGATTTTCCATCATGCTTGAAAGTAAAGGCAATAGAGTAGGTTATAAAATTTTTGATAAGAAGAAAGTATTTGCATCCGGAAAAGCCAATATTTATAAAACAGATAAAAGCAACGAATTTAATCTGTCCATCGGAGCGATGGGCGGAATTCTGAAGGGAGATACGCTCACCATACAGAATTACGGAAATTCAATGAACCAGTTTGATCATTTTGGTCAGTGTGCCGATAAATATCTCAATTTTGTAAAGTAACTTCTGATATAAAGATAAAAGCAACGGAATATTTTTCGTTGCTTTTTGTTTTAGAGCTCACCATATATGATTTAATAAAAATAATAAAGGAGAATATTTGTAAAATAAATATTTTGGATTAAATTGTATTCTGCCAAAAAAAGAAATGATATGATGGTTCATTTTATTCTTTCCGGGGAAACACTGGAAAGCATATCTGAAGAAATACGACTGGAAAATCCAAAATACCTCAAAGAATACCATAACCAGCGGTGTGCGAGAGAAGACTATATTCATGACCGGCTGGTTCCGGGCAAAAGGCTGCTGATTCCCGGTATTAAAGAGATTATAGAATATAACAGCAGGAACGATGCTCCTTTCAAAGCAGTCCGGCTGAATCCTGAATTAATCTTTAACCCTGAGGGCCTTGATGATAAATATTTCGTTGAAATTATAGAATCTGCTGAGAGAGACGGTGAAAATATCGGACGTAATTTTCTCACCTATGCCGCCCGTGTAAAGTGGATCAGGCAAATAAATAATCAGCATCTGTTTGAACTGTCCAAAACTGACTTCTTCAATATGGATGGCAGCAAAATGGCGGATCTCGCTAGAGAATGTATGAACTTTATTTATCCGATGAAAATCTATACAAATCTGCGGGGAGAGGTGATGAGAATAGAGTTGTGGGATGAAATTATCAAGGGTTTCAAACACAATAAAGAAAAACTGTTCGATCTCTTCCCGGATAAATATGCCGCGATTTATATTGAAGAATTCGAGTTTATTGTTCTTGATAGAGAACTTTTTGACCGGCGAATGAAGGAGGACAGTTTTATTAAAACCTATTTTGCGGCTATAAGAAATAAATTTATTAACGGGACCTCTCGCTTTGATCTGACCATCGGAGAAGAAAATCTACCTATACAGGTTCAGCAAAAAGTTTTAGATGAGCAGTATTCAGATGAAATTGTACTCTCACAAAACCTGATTTCTCTGCAGAAAGATATCATGTATTCGGGTACTTATTCCCTGTATACCGAAAATTCTGTAATCAATAAAGCGGAAATTGATTATTTTATTTCGCGATACAATGTTCAGAATAAAACTAAAATAATTATCAAACATTTACCTTAAATCTCTGTTATAAGAAGCTAAGAGTGTTCTTTAATTCAAAAGTCGTAGAATTACGACATCAAATCGTAGAATTACGACAAAATTAAAGATTTAAATAAAATTGCTTTCAAAAAAGCAATAACGGTTTTATCTTTGTTTAACAATCACTGAGTAACAACATTATTAACGATTAAAATTTACAAATCATGGCAGCAAATTCAAGAGGAATTTTAAAATTCAACGGAGGTGAAGGACAAAAGCTATTAAAGCTGAACTACGGAGTATCAAGATCTACAGATGTATCCGGCAGAGTAGCTTCAGACCCTTCCAACGCACTTATTAAAGTGACAGTAGAGGCTACTGAAAAATCAGACATCCTTGAAAGCTTATTGAACGGAAAGTATAAGCCAACGACAGGAGAAATCACATTCAACAAATCTCACGAAGAAGGTACATTAATTACTTTAAGCTGGGAAAACGGATATGTTATCCAACATGAAGTAGACTTCGATGCAGTAGATGAAAACAGCATGTTGATCAGCTTTATCGTAAGCGCTGAAACCATCAGCTACGGTAATTCTGAATACAAAGGGTTATGGCCTGGAGTATAATCAGCATTTAACTACATTCATAATAAAAGACTGTCCCTTCAAGACGGTCTTTTTTACCATTACAGAACAGATCTGTCTTATATTGCTATGTATTGAATAGTATGGATAGGTTATTTCTCAAGACCTATTTTTACATTATAAAAAAAACTAATATCTTAGTAAAGAATTAAAACTGTTAATGATTATGGTTTAATCCTTATAGAACATTACAGAAAACCAAATCAAAGACATCACATCACACCGGATAAATATTAATTTGAGAAAAATTGTAAAATGGGAGTACTAGTAACCAACGAAACAGTAAAACAACTCTTTCATATCGCACAGTCCATTGCCAGGGAAAATTATAATGCGACCTACGGCGGTCCGCATATCCTCCAGGCTCTGATGCATAAAGATATCGGATTAAACGAATTTTTAAAAAGTATCGATAAAGATCCCGGATATTTTTATGAATGGGCTGATGTGCGCATAGAAGATTATCCGAAGACCACCCATCTTCCCAACGAAGTAGGGGAAGATGAATTTGTTGATAATATTGTTGAAGAAGCTGATGATATCCGTCTTAAATTAGGCCTGGACGAAATTACCCCGATCTGTATTTTGACAGCTATTGTAAAGCCCCAGGTTGCTTTTACCCTACAGCAGCTGAAATCATTGCCGCTCAGAGAGCACGAAATTTTTAATTTATACAGAAAAGATACTCCTTACGAAACTGCAGACAGCGGAGAATTCTCATCCATTTTTTCCAATGGCTCAGATTACAGCGATACTTCTTTCCCGTCCCTTAAAAGCTATTGCACCGACAGAACGGCGCAGGCCCGGAAAGGAGAACTGGAGAATATCATCGGAAGGGATAAAGAATTAAGGATGCTTGTTGAAATCCTTTGCAGAAGAAGTAAACCCAATGTGATTATCATCGGTGAGCCGGGAGTGGGTAAAACAGCTTTGGTGGAAGGATTTGCCACAGAAATCATTAAAGGGAACGTTCCTGAAATGCTGAAAAACGGTACTTTACTGGAACTGGATACCGGAGCTCTGCTGGCCGGAACTTCTTACAAAGGGGAAATTGAAGACCGTCTCAAGAAAGTCATCAACGAATGTAAAAAAATAGAAAAAGCCATCCTTTTTATCGATGAAATTCACACTCTTTTAGATCCGAAAGGAAGTATCGGAAACGTAGCCAATCTTCTGAAACCTGAACTGGCAAGAGGAGAAATCACGGTAATCGGTGCTACGACCCAGGAGGAGTACAGAAAAATTATAGAGCCGGAACAGGCTTTTAACCGCCGGTTTGAAGTGCTGACGGTAAATGAACCTGATGAAAAAACATGTGTCAAAATGATTGATGTTTTACTGGAAGGTTATAAAAAGCACCATGGCATTGAAGTTGAAAAAACCGCACTTCCTGAATGTGTGCGTCTGGCAAAAAGATATGCAAAAGGCAAAAAGCTGCCGGATGCTGCCATCGATTTGCTTGACAGAACCATGGCCGCAATAAAAATGCTGGATGAGCTTTCTGAGAAAGAACTTGAAAGCTGGAAAGCAAGATATGACCAAATTCTGCAGGAAGAATTTTTTGACGATAAAGATAAAGCAGATGAACTCATCTGGACCTATAACCTCTTACGGGACAAAATAAGTCCGATTTTGTGGGGTTCGCTGAGTGAGCAGCCACAAATCGACAATTCGATGCCGGCAGAGGCTATTCAGAAAATTATTGAAGATACCTACAATGAACTTCTGCAGCATGCAGCGGTAAAAAGAGAAAAGGTAGACCGTCTGGAACTGGCAGCAGTAATGGCCGCGAAAACCAATATCCCGATCGGGAAAATCCAGGCGCAGGAAAAAGAAAAGCTACTGAATATGGAAGGCCTTCTCATGAACAGGGTTGTAGGGCAGGATCATGCTCTGAAAATCCTTTCCGATGCCATCGTTGAAAACCGGAGCGGATTGAATAAACCCGGCCAGCCTATCGGTTCATTCTTTCTTTTAGGACCTACAGGAACCGGAAAAACAGAGCTGGCAAAATCAATGGCAGAATTGCTTTTCAATGATGAAAAAGCAATGGTACGTTTTGATATGTCAGAATTTAAAGAAGAGCACTCAGCAGCACTTCTCTACGGTGCCCCTCCGGGATATGTAGGCTATGAGGAAGGAGGAATGCTGGTGAATAAAATCAGGCAGCAGCCTTACACCGTCGTATTATTTGATGAGATAGAAAAAGCCCATCATTCTGTTTTTGATGTGTTTCTGCAGATCATGGACGAAGGAAAGGTGCACGATAAGCTTGGAAAGGAAGGGGATTTCAGCAATGCCCTGATCTTATTCACCTCGAATATCGGAAGTGAAGAAATTGTAAGACAGTTTGAAGAAGGAAAAATACCGGAATCTTCATCATTAATGCAGATTATGTCGAATTCAGGACGGTTCAGACCGGAATTTCTGGCGAGAATTACGGAAATTATTCCTTTTGCACCAATTACCGAATCTATTGCAGAAAGAATATTTAATATTCAGCTGAAATCACTGCACACTTCATTAACGCGACTGGGAATGAGCCTCAGAATAAGTGATGAAGCGGTAAAACATCTTGCTCTTGGCGGATTCAGCAGTAAATACGGCGCGCGGCAGATCTCCGGAGTCATCAGGTCCCAACTGGCGAGACCCATTTCAAAAATGATCGTACGAGAGGAAGTGAAATCCGGACAGACCATTCATGTCGACTGGAATACGGAGGAAGAAAAACTAACCTGGAAAGTAGAATAAACTAATATATGCATTAGCCTTATTCAAAAAATAAAACAATGAAACCAAATCTCAGAAATATCTTACCTATTCTTATCATACTGACTTCACAGCTGGTACACGGGCAGTTTCTTTCTGCATCCGACACCTCAGAAAGCAGTGTGAGAAGATATAAATCCATTATCAGTTCTAATAGAGAAATCGTTCAGTTTATTGAATATTCGCTTTCTGAAAAAGGTCTGCCAAGACATCTCAGAAATTTAGCATTAATTGAATCACATTTCAACAGAAACATTACCTCCGGGGCCGGAGCCGTTGGCGTATGGCAGTTTATGACTTCCCATGCCAACCAGTATGGTCTTACAGAACAAGATCGGAATGATTTGTATAAAAGCACCAAAACAGCAGCCGTATCGCTTTCCAGTCTCTATAAAAAGTACAATAACTGGGTAACGGTGGTTGCCGCCTACAACTGCGGAGAAGGAAATGTTGCCAAGGCAATGCAGGCAGCAGGATCTTCCCAATATCATATTTTTTACAAATACCTTCCTGCTGAAACCATAAACCACGTTAAAAAATACCTCAATGCCTGTTATGCCACAGGAGAATTACAGAGTGTGTTAAGCAATTATAATTCATCGAGAATGAATACTGTTTTCTTTAGCAATGGCGGAAGTAAAATCAACAACGGTGACCTGTCACAAACAGAGATTAATGCAGGTTTTAATTTAAAAATAATAGCCGACGAACTGAAAGTAGAGGAAGAAAAACTGCTTTCCTGGAATCCCGGGATTGATCAGGAACTTCAGAATAAAGGAGTAGGTACACTCTACCTGCCAACAGATTTAATGCCGGATTTTTTACTGCGAAAGACAAAGATTCTTTCCCGATCGATCAAAGAAGGCGTAAAATAATCACCAAATAATATGAACACTGAGCGATAATGTTTAACCGTTCCAAATACAAGGTAATATGAAAACAGAATCACAAAATATACTAAAAAGCCCGTCATTCCGTCCATCACAAAATGCAGACGGCGTATCGGAAAATCATCATGCAGGAATCAACAGGCTGGTCAAGCTATCGGTGGTCATCGAAGGTAAGGTGATCAGATATTACAAACATTTTAAGCTAAAGCAAAGCGCAAAACGTCATCACGAATTTACGCTTACCCTGGCCCACGATGCGCTGGGTGACCGCCAGACCCATACCCTGGAGGAAGCTAATAAATTTCTCGGAAAACGCCTGACAGCAGTAATCTCCTATAAAGATATCGAAGACAGTCCGGAGAGAACTTTTGTAGGAGTCATCACCGGAGTGGGTTTCAGCCAGGAAAAAATGAGCCTGGGCAATATTGTTCTTTCAGGATACAGTCCGACGATTTTATTGGACGGTGCGCCCCACATCCAGAGTTTTGGAGGCGGACAACCTGTCAATATGGGAATTATCGCGGAAGAAGTAATTAAACAGGGAATCGACAAGAGCCGCTTTGATGTACGGATTGATACCAATGATTATTCTCAGATCATCTACAGCAGTCAGTACGATGAAACCCATTATAATTATCTGGCCAGGATGGCTGAAGCCTATGGCGAACAGTTTTATTATGATGGTGAAGTTCTGCATTTCGGAAAGCTTCCGGCTCAGAACAAACCTATTACCCTTACTTACGGAAGCAGTGCCAATGATATTAAAGTTGAGTTAAAGGCAGTACATACCAAGCCGCAGTTCTATGGATACAACAGCAATAAAAACGAAAAGCTGACTTCCGGGGAAACACCCGTTCAGCATGTGAGCGATTTGGCAAAAACGGCCTATTCCCTTAATGATAAAATCTATAAAACCCCTGCTTTGCAGGTAGCCCCCATTAAAGCAACAACCCATCTTGATATTGAATATTCTCAGAAAAGTGCGTCCGGAAGTGAAGCGGTGAATGTCTTTTCGGTATCAGGAAACACCACGGTTCCCTTTTTACATCCGGGATGCATTGTCGATATCCAGATGAGAAAAATAGATACCAATGAAAGTGATTATTTCACTAAAATTATGATCACGGAATCCACTCATGAAATAGATACCATAGGCCATTATTCCGGAAGTTTTGAAGGGATAGCTTCTGACACGGGATTTTTACCGAAACCTGAGTTTAAAATTCCAAAAGCAGAGCCTCAGATCGCTACGGTTATTTCCAATGCAGATCCGGCAGGCCAGGGAAGAGTTCAGGTGAGGTTCGACTGGCAGAATAGTGACACCACCCATTTTATCAGAATGATGAGCCCCGATGCCGGAGGAACAGACCAGATCAGCCAGAACAGAGGATATGTTGCCATTCCGGAAGTAGGGGATCAGGTAATGGTGAATTTTGTTCACAGCCATCCCGACAGACCTTTTGTAATGGGAGGAATGTTCCACGGTGGAGTAGGTCTTGGCGGCGGAGCCAACAACAGGGTAAAATCAATCCAGACCAGAAGCGGGCACAGAGTAGTCTTTACAGAAGATGAAAGCATTATTATTACCGATAAATCAGGAAACGAAATTCACTTAGATACCACAGGCAGCAACATTACCATTACGGCTCCCGAAACCATGACGCTGAACTGTAAAAATATGAATATCAATGTCGGAATGAATATGACGACCAATGTGGGAATGAATAAATCCGATACCATCGTTGCCAATCATACCGAAAGCGTAGGATCTATGAAATATCTGACTACCGGTGCCGATTTTATGACCAATGTGGTCGGAAAAATGAGTCACTACGTAAAAGGAGATATGGAAGTGTACGGTGAAAAAGAACATAAATTAACAAGCCTGAAAGGCGTTGAGGTAAACAGTCAGGGAAAAGTTGAACATCACGCAGAAAAAGAAGTTCAGAATAACAGTGGTGAGAAATCTAAAAATCACTAAAAATGAGCATTGAATACTTTGTAGAAGGTAAAACCACCACTCAGACTGGTGGCAATTACAGAACCTATGCTAAAGAAGGTATTGACCATAATAGCGGAGTAGCGGTAGAGCAAAAGGGAAAGAGCAATGGCGTAAGCTATAATAAAGCAGAAAAGGTAAATCCTAATGATAAACCGGTAAATACCATTGATGTAAACCTTAACCTGTTCTTTGACGGAACACAAAATAATAAGACGAATACAGGTCTTGGCGGAAAAAACCCCGCTTCCAACGGAAACGACAGTTATGCAAATGATTTCAGCAACGTGGCAAGAGGATATGATGCTATAAATACAAGTGCTCCAAAGCAGGTTACCGTCTATATCGAAGGGATAGGTACGGTAGATGGCAGCAGGGACACCATGAAATGGATGAATGACTATCCAAATAATGTAGGTTCTCCTTTAGGAAAGGGAGAAAGGGGTGTTGAAGCTAAAGCAACCAAAGGATGCAAAACCGGTGCCGAAGCCATCGCCAAAAAATTTAAGGGAAAAGAAATTGATACCTTAACAATCAATGTCTACGGATTCAGTCGTGGGGCTGCGGCAGCCAGACATTTTGTACATGTTGCGACAACATCGTCGAGGGCAGTTTGGAATGAAGATAAAAATAAATATTATGTCTATGCTCACCGCCGGTTCGAACAGTCGAAACAGGAAGAGGATGCCGGATCGCATAATGAACAAAATATCGAAATCAGCGCGGAAGATAAAGAACATATATATCTACAGACTTTCGGGTACTTTGGAGCATGCCTTCTGAAAAATAAAATTAAAATTAAACGTGTGGTCTTTAATTTTATAGGACTTTACGATACGGTGGCCTCGTTTGGAATGAACCACCGAGGAATGAAAGTGGGTCCGTTCAGTGTTATCGATAATGATTCTGAAGAATTGGGATTAAACGCAGTGAGACAGGCGAGATTTGTACTTCAGATTGCTTCAGACAATGAATACAGGGATAATTTCAGCCTTACTGATATCGGAAGTACGGGTATTAACGGGCTGGAATTTACACTGCCGGGAGTACACTCTGATATTGGAGGCTCTTATCCGGATAATGAAAAGGAAAATTCAAATCTTTTTAAAGGAAGCAGATCAGAATGTGAAGAGATGAAAAAGATTCTGGAAGAGGAAGGTTGGTTTACAACCGGAGAACTGACGATCCATGAAATAGAAAAAACATTTCTCGGGTACAATTACAGTACGGTGTATGAATTGAGAGGCGTAAGATTCTTATCTAATCATTATGATAAAATACCTTTGAAACAGATGTTTCATTACTCAAAATCATTTGAAGTGGAATATGTGGATAATTTGGTAAAAGATCATGAGATTATCGATCCCATTATTATGAAGGCCTTTAATAAGTTGGTTGCTTATATGAACCAGTGTAATCAGATCAGAAACGGATATGTCGCTAAAAGCAACAAAGGGGAAAAGGTTTCGGTTTCACAATATATTAAAGAAGTAAAAGAACAATCTTACCTTTCTTATATTGACGAAGAATTATTAAAAAATTTAAGAAACGGTTTTTTCCACTGGTCAGTCAATATTGGCTCTACAGGAATGGGACCGAACATTGCCAGTGTCGCGACTGCAGATAAAAGGAAAAGACACATCATGCCCGGATAGAAAATATGAATTTGAAAACTAAAATAATAACGTGCCTGCTGGGATTATCACAGCTCATCAGTTGTCAGCAAACAAAAAAAGAATCTATGTCTAAGAAAGAATCTGTACCCGTTTACAATGTAGAAATATCACATCCGGACAATTCTTATTTAATAACTCCCGTTGAGGATAAGATTATTACATTTGAAGGAAACGACTCTAGTCTGCCTTATGGAAGTTCATCAGGAAGCTGGGGAGATTCCGGGAAAACTTTTACAGAAAGAACAGGAACTCCGAAAGGGGTTGATATTGTTTATTTTTCAAGATACGAGGATACTTTTTACCATCTGAAGACCGATTTTCCTGAACATGATATCAAAGATATGGTTCGCAGGGCCTACGCCGACGAAGAAGATAATGAGTGCGGCGTACTGAAAGAATTTGTGTATACCGATAAAGAAAACTACTGTGCTGCCTATAAAAAATTGGGCGATCTTGTTTTTGGCTTTGCACCGAAAGGAATGGTGGTAGTCTGGCTTCGTTTTGGTTATGTGCAGAAAGAATTAGGAAAATTTCAGGCTGAAGTTGTAAAAGATGATAAGAAATACGCAGATCAGCTTTTTTCTAAGATTTCTCAGACAAGAGAAGGTATTAAAAAAGATATGTTTATAGAAAACGCATCTCCGGAGCTCTGGGAGAAATACAGAACCCGCTACAATTGGTCTCCGGCCGTTCATTCGGATCGTAAAGGTTTTAAGATTTTTAATATTCAGACCGAATATTATAACGGAGAACGTGAGGTTATGCTGCGTCCGTGGGTAGAAAATCCAGCTACAAAAGAAAGGGCTGTCCCAAAAGAAATGACCTTTTTCTGGGAAACCGGGAAAGGAGAAGCTTTTGAAGGCAGGGCATTTTTTAACTGGGAAAAAGTAGATAATCAGTTCAAAAAAGCAGGTAAAGATTTCAAACTGGAGATAAAAATCGCACCAGATAATAATTCCTGTCAGGTACTTCTTAACGGTGATCCTGTAAAAGTGGACAGTACCAGGATTTATAAAAGCAATTTCACCTTTAAAGATTCTTACCAATAAAGATTTAACTTAATATAATGACAGCAGAGATGTTGTCATTTTTTGTACCGTGCAATGAAATTGTCTTTTTGAGTACATTTGTATTAATAAGTCCTTGTTTTCGTGTTTAAGTAACAAATTTTATTTTAATGAGGTTTATTTTTATAATCAAATGTATTTCAGATGATCATTTAAATTCCATGCATTTTTGTACGGCCTGAACTTAAATTTCATGATATGATGCCGTAATTTGCACGAATTGAATAACAAAATAACAGCTTCCTGTAAACGGTAGTTTGTAATAGGAAAAAGCCTGAGATAAAAATAAACTCTGGCTGCACAGTACTAAAAAAAAACACAGAATGGACAAAAAATTACTAAAAATAGTATGCTTTTTTATACTTGTCACCCAAAATATGAGCTGTCAGAAACATAAGGAGGAAAAACTTCCTGAATTTACTGTAGAGAACAGCCACCCCACGAATAAGCTTGATATCAGTCCAGTTGAAAACAAAATTATTACTTTGGAGGGAGTGTCCGCGAGCCTGCCTTATGGAAGTTCGTCCGGATCTTGGGGATGGTCGGGAAAAGGATGGACAGAACAATACGGAACTCCAATTGGTGCAGATATTATTTATTTTTCAAGATATGAAGACACTTTTTATCATTTAAAAACAGATTTTCCCCTTGATAAGATTAAAGATTATATGAAACGGGCTTATGCAGAAGGTGAAGCGTCTTTGTATACAAAACCAATTGAGGAATACAAAAATCTTGGCAGATTCGAGCATTTCGGAAGTACAGAAAATCCTTACAGCAGCTTTTCGACATTGGTTTTTGGTTTTGCTCCGAAAGGAATGGTCGTTGTTTGGTTGCGTTTTGGTATCATTCAAATTGAATTAGGGAAATATCAGGCAGAAATAATTAAAGATGATAAAGAATTGGAAAAGAAATTTTTCGCCAATTTATCAGTTACTCGTGAAGAAATGAAGCAAAAAAGATTTTTGGATGTAAGCCCAAAAGAATGGGAAGACTACAGGATTCGATACTCTTGGAAACCAATAATTTCATCTGAAAACAAGAAGTTAAGAAGATTTGAAATGAATATGATGTACTTCAATGGTGAATCAGAAGTAATTTTGCGTCCCTGGATTGATAATATACCGCTTAAAGATAGGGCAATACCTAAAGAACTGAATTTTACATGGGAAACAGGACCAAATGAGCAATTTATAGGCAGAGCCTATTTTAATTGGGGGAAAGTAAACCAGGTATTTAAAAAGTCTGAAAATCAAGGGAATTTAGAATTTAAAATTTCTTCTGATAACAGCAGTTTTCAGATTCTGTTAAACGGAGAACTGTTACCTGCAGATAGTATAAGGGTTTTTAAATCAGAAAGAGACTTCCACGAATCTTATAAATAAATTCAAAGTTCATATAATTTAAAATGACAGCAGAGATGTTGTCATTTTTTGTACCATAGAATGATTGGTCTTTAAGTTAACTGGTGTTAACAAATCTTAATATTTCCCTTACAGGTGTAAATATATGATATGATTTTTATGTATTGAAGGATTATAATAATCTGTTTTTCAATAAAATATTTAAATATATATATCCCCTAATCGTAGAATTACTACACGAAGTCGTAGAATTACTACAAAAGTTTAAATAGCGGTCAAAATACTTTCAGCTGAAATTAAAGTGGTCTATATTTGCTAAACACAATCACCAAGTCACAAAATATTAACGATTTAAATTTACAAATCATGGCAGCAAATTCGAGAGGAATTTTAAAATTCAACGGAGGCGAAGATCAGAAACTGTTAAAGCTGAACTATAGTGTATCAAGATCTACAGATGTATCTGGCAGAGTAGCTTCGGATCCTTCCAATGCATTGGTTAAAGTTACAGTAGAAGCTACTGACAAATCGGACATTCTTGAAAGCTTATTAAACGGAAAATATAAACCGACATCAGGTTTAATCACCTTCAACAAATCTCATGAAGAAGGTACTTTAATTACTTTAAACTGGGAGAACGGGTACGTTATCCAGCACGAAGTAGATTTCGACGCTGTAGACGAAAACAGCATGTTGATCAGTTTTATCGTAAGCGCTGAAACGATCAATTATGGTGATTCCGAGTACAAAGGATTATGGCCTGGCGACGGTGGTCAGAGAAACTAAAAAATCATCATCTTAGTAAAATAAAATTGGTACAGAATAGTAAACTCATAAAGAGGAAACTATTCTGTTTTTTTCTTTGTGGCAACAAACACAGATGAATATCCATCTGACAGTAACGATATTCCATTTCATTTGTATGACGGATAATTTTCAATTGATACTCATTAATTGAAAATATTTTGGTTCAATATATGCTGTAAGTATTTAATAGTAAGTATTATATCAAAAAAATAAAACACAAGGTACCATGTTTCAGGATAAGAAATCAACAAAATTACAGAGTCCAGATACCGTAGATCATTCTACGATGAATATACAGGATGAGGCTAAAGATGAAGCCGCGAAAGTGGCTGAAGAAAAATTGCAACCGCTGAACGAGTCCATACGGAAAACAACTCAAAAAGTAGCTGAAGCACAGCGGGTTTCCCCGGCAGTTACCGGCAATACTCCCCATATGTTTATGAACCAGCTGACCGGAGACAATGACCCTTCCGTCGTGGAAGATAAAGTATGGTCTAAACAGCCGACCTCCAGAATATATAACGCAGAGGCCATTCCGGAAAGCCAGGTGATGGGGATCAACCGGGTGGTAAAGCTTGACATTGTCATTGAAGGAAAAAATATACAGCATTTCAAACATTTTAAGCTGACCCAAAGTGCTGTGAGACATCACGAGTTCAGCCTTATGCTGGCATACGACAGTCTGGGGAATGCCGAAAATCACCATCTTGAAGAAGCTCAGAACTTTCTGGGAAAACGCATTACCGTTGTTTTTAAATACAAAGATGTTGAAGACGGTCCTGAAAGAAATTTTGTCGGCGTTATCACAGAAGTAGGTTTCAGTCAGGAGAAAGGGAGTTTAGGGAATATTTTACTGACGGGTTTCAGTCCAACCGTTCTTTTAGACGCGGCTCCCCATATTCAGAGTTTTGGAGGAGCAAAAGAAATAAGTTTAAACAGCATTGCCCATCAGGTCATAAAGGAGGCCTTCGGACAAAATAAATTCGATTTTCGCGTAGATGCCCAGCATGGAAATGTCTCTTACAGTTCGCAGTATGAAGAGACTCACTACAATTATCTGGCAAGAATAGCAGAAGCTTATGGCGAGCAGTTTTATTACGATGGGGAAGTTCTCCATTTCGGAAAGCTTCCCCCACAGGAAAAACCGGTCCGCCTTACCTATGGAAGCAGTGTGAATGATGTAAAGATCAAAATGAAGGCTCAGCATGTAAATCCTACCTTCTATGGCTATAACAGCAGTAAGAACGAAAAACTGACGACCGGAAATTCAAAAATAAACCACACTTCCGATATTGCTAAAAGAGCATACGAAATTTCAGAGAAAACATTTCAGACCCCATCTTTAAGAGTGGCACCCATTAAGGCTGCTTCATTCATGGATATCGACGCTTCCCAAAAAGGAACGGCAGGAAGCAAGGCTGCAGATGTATTTTTAACCTCCGCCACTACAACGGTTCCATTTTTATACCCCGGATGTGTGGCAGATATTGAAATGCGTAAAACCGAGACCAATGAGACCTCTTATTTTACCAAATTAATGATCATTGAAGTGACCCACGAAGTAGATGCAAGAGGATACTACGACGGGACATTTGAAGCCATCGCTTCAGATACCGGATTTATTCCGCGTCCCGAGTTTGAACTTCCAAAAGCCGAACCGCAGTTTGCAAAAGTTGTCTCCAATACAGATCCGCTGAATCAGGGGCGTGTACAGGTCCAGTTTGACTGGCAGAGTGGAGCGGATACTACAGAATTTATCCGTGTGATGTCTCCTGACGCGGGAAGCAGTGATAAAGTAAACAAAAACCGGGGCTTCATGTCTGTTCCTGAAGTAGGTGACCAGGTAATTACCAATTTCGTACACCAGCACCCGGACCGGCCGTTTGTGATGGGCGGAATGTTTCATGGAAGTATCGGCGCTGGCGGCGGTGCAGGAAATAATATTAAAAGCTTAAGCAGCCGTAGCGGGAATAAACTGGAATTGGATGACGGGGCTGGTTCCGTCTATCTAACCGATCAGGGAGGAGCTAATATGAAATTCGATGGGGCGGGAAATGCTACTACCAATACCAACAATGATAAAATCGTCAATGTCGGAAACAACAATACAAAAACAGTTAAAAATAATAATACGACGAGTGTTGGTTGTAAGCATACTACAGATGTAGGAGAAGGGCAGAGTGTGCTGACTATGGGAAAAGATGGAGTGATAGACCTGAGCGGAGCAGAGAAAGTAACTTTGAAAGTAGGTGAAAGTTATATTGAGATCACAGGAACTTCCATTACCGTAAAATCTGATACGGTACACATAGAAGGAGTAACCACCACCAATGTAGGGAAAAAAGGCGGCAGCCCGGGAATGGTGGTGAACAGCAATGTAATCATTAAAGGTGGTCAGGTAGATATAAATTAGAAAAATGGAAATAATTAAATACGAGATAAAAAAAGGAGATACATTAGAATCAATAGCTATACAGCAGGGATTACCTGTAAGGGAACTTGTAAATTTTCATAATGAGAACTGTGGATTAACCAATATGATTATTGGAGATAAAGTTCCAATTCAGTTGACATTCATATTATTGGAAAAAGAAAAAAAAGATATAAATGAAGAAGATATATGTGCTGCCAGGTACAGATGTGAACAGATCAACACTTCAAAATTTAATGGAAATCTGGTTCATTATGTTGAACAGAATTTTCAATATCTGCTCAAAATTAATTTCCAGGAAAAAACAGGGCATGTAAAACTTGAAGATTACAAAAAAAATATGTCTCCTGCCCTGATTGCTGAAACTTTTGATTTTATTAAGGCTACCGAAAGGATAAAAAATAATGTCAGCTTTAAATTGAATTCTAAAGGTAAAATCAAAGAGATTACCAATAAGGAGGAAATTAATAAGAACTGGAATGATTTTAAGGAAAGTACTTTTAGTGATCTTGCTTTTATTAAGAAGCTTCAGGAGGTCAATCCGTCTGCAGTACATGAACTTAAGAATATAGGAGACAGGCAATTTTCTCTTTCTGCGAACAATGAAGAAGAATACTGGAGAAATTTCTTCTATTTCTGCTGTTTTGATCAATATCTATTCAATAATGATCATTGGGATGAAATGAAGTTTGATTTTGTATCTACTATTGTACCGCCCATTATTATACCTTTGTCAATAAGGTATGATAAAGTAGATGAAAAAGACGGTATCATAACTGTTAGGAAAGTGGCTGAATATAAACTGACGGAAAACCTCGAAAAAGAAATAATCAAAAGATACGATGAACTTCACAAAAGTGTTGTCAAATATAACTTTACAGCATATAAACTCATCTTCAGATCTACCATTGAAATAGATAGCAGCAATAAAACCTTAAAAACAGGAAAAGTTGTCTTAAAAGAAGAAGTATCGGATAACATAGAAAATGAATGTACCTTCACTATTAAAAAATTAGAAAATTTCACACCATAATATATGGAGAAAAAAGAGTTTAGATTTCAGGGACTAGATGCGGAAACTGAATTAAGAATATCATTATTACTGATTATCCCTTCAGTAATTATTATGATCGTAATTTTATATTTTTCCCACGTAATATTTCCCGGAATATTTTTTCTGATACCGCTAATCTTAGCCGCGATACTTACTGTTTCAGTAAGCATTATTTTGCTAAGACATCTCACTAAAAGAATTAATGACAAAGAATGGACTATCAAAGTTGATAACGGACAGAATGTATTTATAAAATTCAGAAATAAAGAATATAATTTCGGATTAAAAGACATCCTGATGATTAAAAATATGGGGAATGTCAATATTCGTTATCTGACTCTCAAAACAAACCGTGACACCATTAAGATCCGAGTCGGAAATACAGGTTTTGCTCCTTTTTCTACACCAGAAGATATTCATGAATTGGATTCTTTTGTAGAGTTTCTGAAACCTTACATAGAAAAGAACTTTAATAAAAAGATTTTAAAAAACGCAGCTAACCCCAATATTATTCCAAATTTTGGGGTATACATTGAAAAACAGCAGAAAATTCGCTACACCTTAATTAATAAGCTAAAACCTTGGCAGATAGCAACGCTTATTGTAGGAACCCTGATGCTGATTATGTTTACATTGATGAAAGTTTTATTTTATTATTTTGATAACCATTAAATAAAATCTCAATGGCAGTTTATTTACCACAAAGAGTTTATGCTGTATGTACAAGCCAATTGAGCTCTGAATACAAGCAATTTGAAATCAGCGATAAGAGACCCGGCAAAACAGTCCTGCTTGGGTCACAGAATCGTGTTTTTCTGGTTAAATTGGATAAAAAATTATCTGATGATTTTACTTGCAAAACTGGATGGAGCTCTGGAGCCGGAACAGTTGCTTTTGGGGGAGGTGTCGTAGGAGGGATGTTACTTGTAGCCGCTACAGCTGCAACTGTTCCTGTAGCAGGATGGATTGTTGGAGGTATAATAGCAGTTGCCGCTATTGGTTTCGGGATTTGGCAGATGATGCAAAGTCCTACCTGCAGTGAAATGATTGGTTATGATGAAAGCATGTGGAAGCTTTATCATGAAAAAGTCAGTTTCGATAAGAATTGCATCAGAGAAGATTTATCCTTGGCCCTAACTAAAAAATCTATGCTGGCGTGCAAGGAGGGCGGGGTATTATTGCCTTTCATCAGCGAAACCCAGGCGAGTATAGCTGCAAATAATATAGCTTCTAATAATAGGATGGAGATGGGAGTGAATATAGGATCAGGTTTAATAGCAGGCGTTTTGTTTGGTTTTAGTTTAGGGACTGCTCTGCCGGCTGGAGGCTTTCTGGGTGGTGCTCAGAGCCTGCATGTCTTAACACAGACTGCTATTTTCGGGGCATGGTTGCCAGTAGGTTTTTTTATCATTAACCCCATCGCTTCGTCCTCCGGACAGATGCTGAATAGTGTACAAAGTGATGGAGCTTATCAGAATGTGAAAGGGAATTCAGCTGAATCATCAAGTCTCATGCAGCCTACAGATAGCTGGGATCCGCTTTCTCCAAGAAATGATATGATGGCTATAAGAAACAGATTGATTCAAAATAATGCTACAAGAAGTGATATAGCGGCATTTGATGCAGGAGTGGCCGAAGCGGAGAGACAAGGCACTTATTCCCTGAGAGAAAATCCGCAGCTTAGGGAAATGATAACAAGGATGAGAAATGGCAATTTCGGCCCGGAGCTTCAGAATATGGTAACAAATAGAAATGGAAACCTCACAGGAATGATTAACGAGCGGAACATCAACAATGTTGCTAACTCTCATTCGGAACGGGGAAATACTTCAATTCTGGAGAACATGAGAGCAAATCGTGTTTCTTCTGCAACGGCTGTCGGAGGTATTATTACTCTTATTGCTCCATTCGTCAGTAATTATTTTGCTGAAGCTGCCATTAGAATTGCCGGAGAAAGCTTTGCTGCAGATACTGCAGAAAGTATAACCGTAAATGCAAATGAGGGATAATTTTATTTAAAATAGGACGGTCAGAAATTTCTTGATCAGGGAATTGAATAGTATAACGGGAAAATATAGTGAAGCATCTGTTTATTTTGAAAAAGCAGAAGCTTTAATAATACAGAGGCTTTAAGGTACTCTGGAACAATTGATCTGGAATCTGGCAAACCATAAAAAAACATTCCAGGTTTAAGAATATATTCAGATACTTTATCCTAAGTGAAGATGATAAATTTGCGTACAGTGATTTGGAGTAGCCGGTTTTAAGACAGACTTTCGGTAATTGTATAAAGACCATCTAAAAAACGATATGTAAAACAGGGCAGGGATTAAACGTTAATATATGTTATAAAGATCTTTCCAAAAACAGAAATTTATTATCTTTAATATTCAATTTAATTTTAATAAAAACAGTATGGAAGCCTACAATTTTGAAACAGCGATTAAACCCTTTTTCTGGGTGTCATCCGAAAAAACTTCTTCAGTTTGTTTAAATGCGGGAACGTACAAACCGGATATCTTTGAATGGAGAAAAGATGAAGGTTTTGAAGGGAATGGTTATGACTGGACTTCACTGGCAAAAGTTTTTATCAGCGAGAAAAAACCACATCTTGCTGATGATATTAAATTCGATCCGGAAGCCGATATGTTCTGTGCCTACTCCGAAAAGCCGGAAAGCCTGAAAGAATTCATTTCAGATTTCAAAAAAACCTGTGATGACGATATGGTAATTCAGGATTTGTTTTCCAAAGCAGAATTAGATTAAAATCATTCTATATTGAAAGACCTCATTTTTTAAGAGGTCTTTTTGTTTTAAATAGAAAAAGCGGTAAATAGAACAACTTATTTCAGGAGACTTTCACCCGGACTCATTATCTTTCAGCACAAAAAAGAACTCTTTTTCTTATCTTTGTAAATATGGACGCGACTCAAGATAAAAGATTATTTCTCATCGATGCTTATGCGATGATTTTCAGAGGATATTACGCACTGATCAGAAATCCGAGACTTACCAGCAAAGGAGTGGATACCTCTGCTATTTTTGGTTTTACAAATTCTCTGATCGAACTGATCCGACGAGAAAGACCTACCCATTTAGCCGTTGTATTCGATGTAGGACAGGCCAGTGTAAGAACCGATGATTTTGCAGAGTATAAAGCCAACAGAAACGAAACCCCTGAAGCAATAAAGGTAGCGATTCCATATATTCAGAGGATTCTGGAAGCCATGCACATTCCCCACCTGGGAGTGGAAGGTTACGAAGCAGATGATGTGATCGGAACCATTGCCTGTAAAGCTGAAAAAGAAGGCTATACGACTTTTATGGTAACTCCCGATAAGGACTTTGCCCAATTGGTTACCGATAAAATTAAAATATATAAACCCGGTCTGAAAGGTGGAGACATCGAAATTCTGGGAGTAGAAGAGGTAAAGGCAAAATATGAAATCGAAGATCCGAAACAGGTGATCGATTATCTGGCCATGATGGGCGATGCGGTAGATAATATCCCGGGGCTGGAAGGGGTCGGAGAAAAAACGGCCATGAAATTCCTGAAAGAATTCGGAAGCATCGAAAATCTTCTGGCCAATACCGATCAGCTCAAGGGCAAGCTTAAAGAAAAAGTGGAAGCCTCGGCAGAACGAGGAATTTTATCTAAAAAATTAGCCACCATTATTTGCGATGCTCCAATCGAATTCCACCAGGAACAGTACGATCTTGAAACCCCGGATTTTGAAAAAGTAAAAGAGGTTTTTGACGAAATAGAATTCAGAAGATTATACGAAAACCTTTACCGTGCCTTTGCTCCGGCTGCAACTTCAACTACGGTCGTTGCTGAGGTAGAAGTGACGGTCACAGAAACGTCGCCTCAGCAAAAAGTGGCGCAGGCGGTAGGTCAACTGGATCTTTTTGCGACTTATGAAAAGCTGGATCAGGCTACCTCAACCAAGTCAACCATTGATACCTACGATCATCTCTACCAGTTCGTAGATAATCCGAAAGCGCAGAAAGTTCTGGTCAATAACCTGTTAAAGCAGAAAGTAGTGTGCTTCGATACAGAAACAACTTCGCTGAATGAGCTGGAAGCAGAATTGGTCGGCATGAGCTTCTCTTATAAAAAAGGATTGGCTTACTATGTTCCCTTACCCGAAGATCAGGGTGAGGTTCTGCAGATCCTGGAGATTTTCAGACCGTTCTTTGAGAAAGAAGACCTGCTGAAAGTAGCTCACAATCTGAAATTTGACTATAAAATTCTTCAGCGGTATAATATTATTGTAAAAGGAGCGATGTTTGATACCATGATTGCTCATTACCTTTTGAACCCGGACGGCAGACACGGGATGGATTATCTTTCGGAGATTTATTTAAATTATAAACCGGTTTCTATTGAGACCATTATTGGTAAAAAAGGAAAAAATCAGGGTACTTTCAGAGATGCAGATCTCAGGACCCAGACCGACTATGCTGCGGAAGATGCAGACATCACTTTCCAGTTGTATGAGCTGTTTGCTCCCCAGCTGAAAAAGGAAAAGCTTGAAGACTTATTTTTTACTATAGAAATGCCGTTGATGGAAGTTCTGGCTAAAATGGAACTGGAAGGCATCTCTCTTGATGAAAAATGGCTGGCTCAGGAAAGTATAGATCTGGATAATGATTTAAGAAAACTGGAAGCCAAAATATTTGAAATTTCAGGAGAAGAATTCAACATGAACTCGCCAAGGCAGCTGGGAGATATTCTGTTCGATAAAATGCAGCTGGATCCGAAGGCTAAAAAAACAAAAACGGGTCAATATGCCACTTCTGAAGATGTCCTTCAGAAATTAGCCTCAAAACATGAGATCATTCAGCATATTCTGGAATACAGAACCTATCAGAAGCTAAAATCAACGTATGTTGATGCATTACCTTCACAGATTGAAAAGACCGACAACCGGGTACATACCAATTTTTCACAGACTACGGCGGCAACAGGTCGTCTGGCCAGTGTAAACCCGAATTTACAGAACATCCCGATAAGAACACTCAGAGGTCAGCAGATCCGTGGCGCTTTTGTTTCCGGAGAAGGGAAAAAGATTATTTCTGCCGATTATTCACAGATCGAACTTCGTTTGATTGCTGAAATTTCCGGTGAGGATAATATGATTAAGGCTTTCCAGGATGGAGAAGATATTCATGCTTCCACCGCAGCAAAATTATTTAAAATTCCGTTGGAAGAAGTGTCGAAAACCCAGAGGAGCCAGGCAAAAACAGTAAATTTTGGAATTATTTACGGACAGGGAGCTTTTGCCCTTGCAGAACAGACCGGGCTTTCGAGAGCGGAGGCCAAACAAATGATCGAAGCCTATTTTGAAACCTATCCCAAACTGAAGGAATATATGGCTGATCAGGTAAGAAAGGCCCGGGAAATAGGATATGTAGAGACCATTTTGGGAAGGAAGCGTCATTTAAAAGATATCAATTCCAATAATTTTGTGGTGAGAGGTCATGCGGAACGGAATGCAGTAAACGCCCCGGTTCAGGGAAGCGCTGCTGATGTGGTAAAAATGGCGATGATTAAAATTCAGAAAGAACTTGAAAAAGAAAAGCTGAAGACAAAAATGTTGCTGCAGGTTCATGATGAATTAATTTTCGAAGCGCCGGTTGATGAGCTTGAAGTAGCTCAGAATATCATCAAAATGGAAATGGAAAATGCCATCGAAACGCAGGTTCCGCTATTGGTGGAAGTTGGAGTAGGAAATAATTGGCTGGAAGCGCATTAAGATTCAAAAAATAGAATGATGCTTCGGCATGCTTAATATGACAGATTTAATACTAACTGTATTATTTAAACAGTGAGTTTGTAGCCATGTCATGCTGAGCCTGTCGAAGCATTTTTTATACAATGATATTCTATGCATCTTCACAATGATTAACATGATAGTCACCGATCTGTAATGCAGAATAAATATTCATTACTTTGTTTAAGAAAGCGCAAACATTAAAAATGCGGTGAACATTACAGCACTTAAAAACAGGATAAATAATGCTGCTTTTTTAATATCACTTAAGCCCCGCCCGTCTTTTAAGATCAATCGCCTGAAGCCTCCGGAAATAAGAGACAGTAGAGCGATGAAAAAGAGTAATCCCAGAGCGGCTGCAATCCCGAACCCAAACGGTTTTGATGTTGAACCTTCATGAAAGAGAGGTAAGAAATCATAGAGAAATAAAAGATTCCAGATGATAATAAAGACGATTGGCAAAAAAGGCTTCAGAGGAAAACCTCCCTGTTTTTGCCGGGAGACAATTCGGGGATCATTTTTTATTTCCGGTGAATTTCTTTTTTCTAAAAACCGGTATTTTGAATCTCATTAATGACAGACTTCGGATTTTTTATGGTCCAGAAAATGATGTTTTCATGATAGCTGTCCACTTTATGAACGATTTTTATTCCCTGTCCGATTACCGGAAGTGAAGAATATGCCTTAATGGTAATAATATCCTGTGGCTGAAAAATAAGATTTCCAATCAGCGAAGCATTGATTTTTAGGATGTTTTCATCGACATATAAATCTGCAAAAGGATAGGTGGCGTTAGCACGTCCGATTCTGGCTCCCCCGGTAATTTTAAAAGATCTGCTCATCGAATAAATAAGTTCTGTTTTTTATTTAAGGAATAATTACTGGAATAAAAAGATGATCCTGAACTTTCAGACACTGTATTCAATCCCGCCGATGTATACCAGAGAAAAGAAATCATTTTCTACGGAAACAGGTTTTGGGATTTGCTTATTCAGAAAAATAATCGAATTGATATCCATATCAAGATCCATCGCATTGATTCTGTTAATTAAAATAGGAAGCCACTGCTCTGCGAATGAATAGTCTGAAAACTTTTCATAAAGTCCGATATTTCTGTCATCAAAGCCGTATTCTACAAAATCATGATCAAGCCAGATGGTGTCCTGGGATTCTGCAAATTTTGAAATGTATTTCTCGTCTGATTCTTCTTCCAGATAAAAATTTTCATCCTCTTCTACAAAGTCATAAAAATCCTCCTCGCTGTTGAAATTTCCTACCCAGAAATCTAGTACGTCCGTATTCATTTATTAATTTCTAATTTAAATTTATTTTAAAAATCAAAGGTATAATAATATTTTAAGCAACGCGTTCTCTAACGTATTTAAAAAGTGAAACACAATCATAGATTAACTGATCTCATCCGCTTCCGTTAGTCTTTTTTCAAAATAGATACTCCCGGATTACAATCTAGTTCATTATCATTTTTTTATAAGCAGATAACTGTTGGTATTCAGTAGAATATCATTTTCAGAATACAGTCCACTTACGCTTTTCCATTGGTGAAAACCTAAAGCATACTCATTATAATCTGTATTTATTTTAAAATGTACCGATTTTCTGTCTTTTGACCATACCAGATCTTTTACAGTGAACAGATTGCTGTTTTTTGTCTGTTTACCATTCTGAAACTCATAAATAGTGACTTCTATGATGGCTGAGGGCTTCATAGGTTCAGAGAAATTTAAAACGACAGTTTCGTTATTAAGGGTAATGAAATTTTTGTTGTCAGCATTCAGAAGTTGGGGTTGTGAAATATTATTTTCAACCTGTTTGCACCATTTCAGCATAGGTTTATACAGTTCTTCCAGTTTTTTGGATTTACTTTTTTTATAAAGTTGTAAAAGCTTTTTTGAGAAGACATTCTGAGCAGTAAACCCCCGGGTTATATTCTGTTTGGAAAATACATTGGAGATACTGTCGGTCTTTTCTTCAGGAAAATTTTCGTGGATAAACAGGTCATAAACGGCCCAGGTCATATATTCATTGAAGCTGTTTATCCCTTTATATCCCGACTTTTTATCCCATTTTTCAGGATTAAAATTTGCGGTGATCAATTGTGAATAACGATCTGAGACAGGATTAACATAACCATGATCCATTTCTGTAAAAACAGAATGATTGGCAGCGATTCTCCTTTCAGCAGGTACAGTCATTTTACCGGTCATAAGATCCTCATCGATATTCGGAAAATCTACAGTCGTTAAACTGTCAATTTCCCTATGACAATTCTGTCCGCCTACCAGAGGAGAGATCGCAATTACATAATTTTTATCTGTGTTTTTTTTAATTTGCGGTGCCAACCGGTCTAAAAAAGCAAAGCTTTGATCAATATAATAATAGTCTTTATAATGGCGGATGATCTGGTCATAATACTTTTTATTTTGCTGATAAAAAGAACGGTAGTTGGATCTCTGAATAAAATCGTTAATGAGTTCCAGATGGTCATCAACTTCCTGCGGACCGAATGAGTTAAAAGGGAAGTCTCTTTTCAGTTTTCCGTTCCGGTCAAAAGAAAAGGCATACATATCTGTTCGGAAACCTAAAAAATTTTTCCATTTTTCTCTGGAATAATTTACTTTTTCCAAAAGGGGGTGGTGTTTTACGGGCTCAAAATATGTTATGACCTCATGGTAATAAGGAGGTATTTTCTGTACATCCCATGGATCTGTTTTCCCATATTCTGTCAGGGCTAAAATGATATTACCCAGTTCATAGCTCTCCGGTAATTCTATTTTAATATTTTTTTGTGAAAATGCTTTAGCTGAAAAAATCAGAAGAAAACAGATCAATATCTTTTTCATTGCCGTTATTAGTTAAAATGTTTCTGTTAATAGTAATTAGTTAATTTTTAAAGCACTATGTTACACGCTTTCCCAGCTCACTTTCTCTGATGGTCTTTTCCAGTCGCGACAACCTCGTTTTCTCCTGCTTTGCCCGCATGATCCAATGCAGCATTACTTTTTGATAAGAAGGAGCCTGACTGTTAAAAAAGTCCCAGGCTTTTTTATGGGCTTTAAAAATCTTTTCAAATTCCGGATCCAGCGTTGCCGGTTCTTTTTCGTGAGAATAAATGGCTGATTTTTCTTCCTTTCGGAGCTCAAAAGCTTTTAATCCTTCAGGTTTCATTAATCCGGCTTCTGAAAGCACTTCAACTTTTTTAATATTGATGGCACTCCAGATGCTGGTAGATTTTCGGGGAGTAAAACGGATGCTGTAACTTTCATGATCAATTGATTTTCTCACTCCGTCGATCCATCCGAAACACAGTGCCTGATCTACAGACTGTGACCAGGTAAGAGAAGATTTTTTCGTTCCGACTTTATAGAATCCGACCACCAGCTCCTTCGCAGTGATATGGTTTTTCTCCAGCCATTCCCGGAACTCTTCCTGTGTTGTAAAAAATGTGGCAGTCATTTTATAAATTATAAATTTCTATTTTTTCTTTCAATCTGTTTCCAAGATACTCATTTCCGTGATAAAGCTCTTGCAGAATAACTTCGGCTTCTTTCTTATATTTTCGGATCTTCTCTTCGGTCCAGAAATGAGGCGGGCGTTGCAGATTGGTAATTCGGTCGGCTAATTTTACAGCCCAGACTTCTTTTGGCTGCTGCTTAATTCTTTTCAGGCTGTCACCCATTCTCTGGCTTTTTTCGAGGTCAGGATTTTTAGTTAGTGCCAGAACACCTTTGGCAACAGCATTTCCGAACCCGCTTTCCAGCTGTTCAAAAGTCAGATCCGTATCTTCTAAGGTATCATGCAGCAGGGCAATCTGAAGAGCAAATGCCGTGTCAAAATTTTCAGTATTTGCTGCTGCTACGAGTATTTCCATGGCGACATTGCTGAGATGGACCACATACGGAAGATCTGTCCCCGGAATGGTCTGATTTTTATCGGTATGCTTTCTGGCAGCAAATTGTATGGTTTTCTGGTAAATATCCTGAATATTCATAAAGCAAGTGATTATTATTTCTTCAATGGGTCCGAAATTCGCCCCAGAATGAGAGATTTATAGTATTTTTTTATTTTTCTGTACAGTTGATCATGTGAAGTTGTACGATTAATATCCATTCCGTTAAAATGAATCGTGGTTTTAGTATCACTGATGCTTCTCATCGAAAAATCAAGATTTCGTAACGTATCCTGACCGATAACCATTGTATTAATCTTGTAAAAATGAATATCCTGGCTTCTTAAACCGGGAATTCTCTGATGGGTAAATTCACTCATAGGATAGATGCTGTCGAAAACAATATTTGACTGTCTCAGTTTTTCAATAACTTCCTCCTGAGTATGTTTTACGGTAATATTACATTTGTAACACCGGAAATTACCATCACTGTACGTGTAGTAGAAGCTGGGTGGAGGGGAGGTTGACATCAGGATCAGGATGGTTGGAAATAATACCAAAAAAGGTTGGATATTCTTAATTTTAACAGTATTCCATTCCTTTATTGCATGCATTAAAAAGTAAGGGACAGGCAGCAGAATAAGAACAGACAGATCAGAATAATCCACAACTCTTGTGATCGGAATAAAGGTCAGTTGATTATAAAAATCGATAAGGCTTTGTGAGTACGGAGATTTCCAAAATGTAAACAACAGAGCACTGATCCATATCGATTTTGTTTTAAGCTTCGGGAAAATATAAGTCAACAGCAAAGGCAGAATAACAATCCCAACGATATCGGAAAGCTTTCCGGTGAAGCCATTGGAAAACTGAGTCTTCAAAAAATGATCGTTTACAAATAAGACGACCAGGCAAATAATAAAAATATAATTGAGAATTAAATATTTATTTCTTTCTGTTTTCATAAATGGAGTAAAGAGTACCGAATTTACTTATTTTCTTAGAAAAATAAGTAAAAATACTCTTCCGGATTAGCAAATGTTTTGAGGCGGGAGCAAAGCTCCTGCCTCAAAACAGATCTCATCTTAGTGATGATGAGACCGAATCTTCCGTACTTTATACTTCCTCACCCCGAAACAGCCTGAGAAGATTGTCTATGGCATCGGGAGCATGCAGCATCCTGGTACTGGATAATGTAATTTCTGTAACTTCAGAGGCACGTTTCAGCATAGCCCGTTCATAAGATGAGATGGCGGATTTTATATCCCTGAAAGTATCACCCGTAAGACATTCTGCTAATTCATAAGCATCCTGCATCGCCATGTTGACCCCTTCTCCGGCATAGGGAGGCATCCTGTGGGCGGCATCCCCCAACAAGGTCAGATCCGATCTGCTCTGCCAGCTCTGATCCGGAGGATAGTGGTATTGAGTGCGCGGAATAATAGATATCTCATCACTTCCGAATATTTCCTGCCAGGTTTTATCCCATGTGCCAAATTCTTTTTTAAACCAATCCGAAACCTGTTGCCTATCATTGAAATCAATGCCGGAACTGTAGATCCAGTTTTCATCGGTTTTACAACCTGTGTAGAAGGTTAAGGTTCCGTCTCCTTTTGTGCTGAAAAGCAGTGAACGGGCATTATCCAGTGCGAAAATTTTCCCGCCATTCACGAGTTTCCAAAGCGTCGGAGCATTAATTTCAGCATGGTGGATATTCCCTTCGACTATGGTAATTCCGGAATAAACAGGCTTGATATCGGTAAGATAGGGGCGGACCTGTGAACGTGCTCCGTCTGCAGCAATAACAATATCCGCATAATGAGATGAGTTGTTTTTAAAGTACAGCCTCCAGCCTTCACCTTCTTTTTCCATGGAAACAAACTGACAGTCCCAAATCACGGTACCAGGATCTAAAGATTCCAGTAATATTTTCCTGAGCGATGCTCTGTCAATTTCCGGGCGGCCTTCGGAATGAGATCCTGCTTCGGAATGTTCGTCTAAATAAATATGTAAATCCTTATCTAAAACCTTTAGTTTTCCGGCACCAGGACGGTAATTTTCTTTGAATTTTTCCATTAAACCCGCTCTGCGAAGCGCTTCCAGTCCGGATTCTTCATGGAGGTCCAGTGTAGCACCCTGAACTCTTATCTCCTGATGTTCATCCCTTTCATAAACTTTTACCTCAGCATTTTTCAACTGTAAGAGTCTGGCTAAAGTTAATCCGCCCGGACCTCCGCCAACGATCGCGATTTTCTTGTTTTTTATGACCATAACTTAATTTTTATGATACAAAATTACTTTTTGGGCAGAACAGAAAATTGTATAAATCGGTCGTTTTTGTTTAGGCTCAATTGTTTGGGAAGAAATCCGGAAAGTTTTTTGACTTCTCTAATAAAATGGGACTGGTCAGAAAAATTTTCTTCAGGAAATAGTTTCCCTTCTTTAATATGCTGGAAAGAAGCTCTGAAACGTAATATACCGCAATAAGCCTTCAGGGAAATTCCAAATTGCTGATTGAAATAACGGTTGATCTGTCTTTCACTCCAAACCACTTTCTCTGACAATACTTTTACGGATAATGAACCTCTGGAAGAATAAATCAAGTCGAACAGTCTTACTTTTCTCTCATCAATTTTCTGAGTGGAGAGTTCCTCTTTTATTTTAAGAGAGAGTTTTTTGCAGAATTTTTCAAAATCATTGAAATCATCAGCATTGAAATTCCAGAAGTCACAGGATAAAATTTTAGCAGTATTTAATAAACCGGAGATCCCCTGATGCAGAATATATTCTGACGCCAGTAAATTAAAGCTGACCGCAAAAATTTTGGTTTTTTCTGCAATAGTGACCTGCTCGGGAAGGGTTCCGACTCCTAATAAAACCACATGAAAAGCTTCTGTCGAAGATTCAGAAAAGATGAGATCAATCCTGCCATCGGGCAAAAGAACGGCTTCCTTATTTTCCGACGGATTGTCCAGCATCCAGAAACTCTCGACAAAATGCGAAAGGGAAGAATCTGGTGGCTGGGATTGATACATCAAACTGCTCATGAGGCAAATTTACTTAAAAACTAAAATAGGGTATGGGTTTGAAAATCAATTTGGTTTAAATTTTAACATGATCTCATTACCATTTAAAAGATCATGGAATTATGCGATGCTGTAATCCAGTAAAATAAAGAAATATGTTATCAAAAGTTTTTTAATTTATGATTTAAAATTTTTAACAAATAATAAAAAAGTTTCGGTTAATTATGTCAGTTCGTTATTCGAATCTCGATTCATTTTCCAATACCGTCATCATTTTATCTGATTCTTCATCAGTGCCTGCAATGATGTTAAAGACCACATAACGCTGTCCAATCTGCGCAAAATAAAAAGTGAAGTACTGCTTCGTATCATTTCCGCCTTCGAATTTAAAAGCGGATTTGTGAAAATCCAATCCCTGAAATTTTTCTTCAGAAATTGTTTTTTCGGTGTAAATATCAGAAGCTTTTTCTTTGATTTCACGAATAAAATTTTTGTTCTAAAATTTCTATATGTTCTTTCATCCTGCGGAGAGTTGATATACAATATCGAAAGTTAAGTTTGTCTGTCATTTTTAAAGATCATTTTTTCAACTCTGCCACTGGGAGATTTTTTGACAGGTTTCTTAGGCTCGGGAATTATTTTAAAGCCGTCCGGAACAGTGAGTTGTCAGCCAATTTCATCAATGGTATATATTTTTTGTTGTGCATTCATGTGGAATATCCCTGAAAACAGGAACAGGATAACGAAGATTTTCAACTTCATCTTGTTTTGTAATTTTCGCTAATTTAATTAAAAGTCCTGTGAAACCTTTACGACGCCGAATTTAATGTGAAATAAAATGTGCTTCCCTGATTTAATGAGCTTTTCACCCCAATTTTACCATTCTGTTTTTCGATGAAATTTTTAGAAATGGCCAAACCGAGACCCGTGCCGTTCTGATGCTCTCCGGGAACCTGAAAATAACGGTCAAAGATCTGGCGGTGATATTTTTCATCGATTCCTTTTCCGGTATCGGTGATGCTGAACTGTATTTCCGAGTCTGTTTTTTCAACTGAGATTTCAATTTTTTCATCCTGGAAAGAATGCTTTATGGCATTGCTCAGGAAATTATTCATCACCCAGACCGTCTTATCAAAATCTGCGGAGACAAGAGCATCATCAGGCAGTAAAAATTGGGTATGGATGGTAATATTTTTCTGCTCAGCCAGTTTTTCAATATTTTTTATAGCGGTCTGAACGATTTCCTTTGGTGAACAATTTTCAATATTCAAACGGATATTTCCGCTTTCCACCTGCGATAAGTTTAACAGCTCTCCCGTAATATTCAGTAAACGCTGGCCATCTTCATTAATGCCTTTCAGCAATTCCTGCTGCTGATCATTCAGGGCTCCGAATTTCTGATTTCCAAGCAGCTGAACCCCCATTTTTATGGCAGAAATCGGTGTTTTTAATTCATGCGAAATGGTCGCGATGAAATTGGTTTTTGCAAAATCCAGCTCTTTGAAAGGCGTAATGTTCCGCAATAAGATAACTTTCCCAATGTACTTTTTTTCTTTCTCTCCGGTCCGGACAATATTAATAGGAACAATATCCTGTTCGAAATAATTTTCCTTATGATCGGAAACAATTTTAATGGGTTCTTTTACGGGATGATCTATATTTTTCAACAATTCCCGTATCAGGTCATTATTAACAGCCACCTCATGAACTGTTTTTCCGATAATTTCCTCTTTATTTAAGTTCGTGATTTTTAATGCCTCGTCGTTGATCATGTAGATAAAATGATTTTCATCCAGGCCGATCACCGCATCATGCATATTATTCACCAGCGTTTCAATACGCTTTTTATCCATCAGCTGTTCGGATAGGGTACTGCTTTCATATTCCTGCAGTTTTTCGGCCATGATATTGAATGAATTTGCAAGATCACCAAACTCTTCACTTCCTTTGAAATGAACTCTTTCGTTGTAATTTTTATTGGCAATCTGGCGGATACTGAATGTTAATTGATTAATGGGTTCTGCAATCGCCTGAGGGAGATTAAACAGCAGAATGAAAGCGATTAAAAAACATACCGTACCCAGGCTAACAATCCAGAAAGTCGCATTTTCTGCTGTAATGATCGCAATGTCGCTTTTTCTCTCAATCCCTTTCATGTTTAGAGACATGATCGTTACCAGATCTTCGCGGATCAGTTTTTCTTTCTCTTCGGTAGGCTGGCTCAGATAACTTTTAAAATGTAAATTAAGGTTCTGAGTGGCTTCTTTCTCACCAAATTCAGTTAAATTTTTTTCCTGTAAAATGCTGTTTTTGCGAAAATCTTTAATGGCAATGCTGCTGTCAGTTTTCATCTTATCTAAAGCAAGAAGCATGTTTTTGGAGAATTCTATACTGTTGTAATTGGCGGTAAGAATTTTCTCTGTATCAGATTTCAGTTTGTTGATATACACAGATCCGATCACCGACAGCAAAACAATCAGAAGAAACAGAAGACCGACTCCTAAGGTGAGTTTTGTTTTTAATTTCATTGTTTTTAAGATAAAATAATAATGTCAATCTGTCTCTCATTCAACCGGTTCATCAGTGGGTAAATCCAGCTGTAGCCAAAAATCCTTTGCCAGAAATGAACGTGGGGTTTTCCGATACAGACGGTGGTGATATTATGCTCGATAACATAATCTAAAATTCCTGTGTGAACCCTGTTTTCCCGTACCCGAATCACTTTTGCTCCCAATTCCTGTGCTAAATTAAAATTATTAATTAAATAACGCTGTTTGTTTAAGGCTATTTTTTCAGGATTTTCTGCGGGCCTCTGGATGTATAAAACGGTCCATGGACTGTTGTAATAACTTGCCAGTCTCGATGTTTTCCGAATGATGTTTTTGGCGATCTTATCATTACTGCTGATACAGGCAAGAAATTTTACAGGCTTGAAATTTTCAGTTTTGATTTCGGTTTCTACCTTTCTTTCCACATGAGTGGCCACCTCTTTCAGAGCCAGTTCACGAAGCTGCAGAATAGGCCCGCTCTGGAAAAAATTATTCAGGGCCGTCTGTATTTTTTCTTTTTTATAAATCTTCCCCTCTTTAAGCCTGGTCAAGAGTTCATCCGCCGTCAGGTCAATATTTACAACCTCGTCTGCAAGCGCTAAAATTTTATCAGGAATACGTTCGGAAACTTCTATACCTGTTATTTTTTTAACTTCTTCATTTAAACTTTCAATATGCTGAATATTCATTGCGCTGATCACATTGATGCCGTTATCCAGTATTTCCAGCACGTCCTGCCATCTTTTTTTATTTTTGGAACCTTCGATATTCGAGTGCGCCAGTTCGTCTACTAAAACAACTTCGGGGTGGGTATTGATAATGGCCTGCAAATCCATCTCCTCAAGATTTTTCCCTTTATAAAAGGAAGATCTCCTCGGAATTTCCGGAATTCCTTCTACCAAAGCCTCCGTTTCTTGTCTGCCATGGGTTTCGATATACCCGATCTTAACATCAATGCCGTTCCGTAATAAAGAATGGGCTTCCTGAAGCATACGGAAAGTCTTTCCCACACCGGCGCTCATTCCAATGTAAATTTTAAATTTCCCTTTCCGGGATTTTTGAATCAGTTCTAAAAAATCGGTGGCTGATGACATTGATTTTATTCTTTTTAATTTTATTTTCTGAAACATAATGTTGCCGGAACTAGGAAGCCGTAGGCCGGAAGTGATCATCACCATTTTTTATTCCCGATCTCCGGCTCCCGTTTTCCGTTTTCCGTTTAATTAAAACCAGGCCGCAAGACTTGTGGTAATGAAGAAATTTCCCTGTCGATATTCATTGTTTTTCATAAAAATGGCATCTTTGGAAGAGAAACCTCTCGCTTCTGTACGGAAAACGACATTTTTCAGGATGGCATAATCCACATTCACGGAATATCCGAAAGTCTGGAAGCCATTGGGGGTTTCCGTTTTGATAATCACGCCGTTTTTATCACTGTAATATTCCAGTCTGCCGGCTAAGGCCCACTTGTTATTCAGCTGATATTTCATCAAAATATTAGGGGAATACCAGATATTGTAACTTTCACTTTGCTTTTCTTTCTGTTCAGCTCCGATATCAAAACCAAGCAGGGCCGAAAATTGTTCCGTCAGCTGGAAATTTCCATATAAATCATGAAAATAACGCATCCTTTTCTCTTCCTTCGGTTGATCATTGCCAACGAACGAACTGCTGTTCAGGGTAATTTTTTCGTTGGGTTTATACATAAGCTGATGTCCGAAAGAGAGGCTTTGGTTGCCCGGTGTTTTAGCAATTCTCTGCCAGCCGTTTAAAATAAGCCCGCTGAGAAACCATTTTCCGTTATCCGAAGTATAGGAAATTTTAGCTCCCGTCTCAAAGTAGGGCGAATTTTCCGCTGCAAAACTTCTGGTAAGATTCATATTATCTTTTCCTATCGCACTTTCCCAGCCGATATGGGAAGGCATAATCCCGGCATCGATCCACAGGTTCTTTGTTTTTGAGATTTTAATCCCGATATTGGCTTCGTTGACATATCGAAGTGCTTCCTGTTCCGCACTCATATTGTCCTGGGCATACGTTCCCGCCATGAAAGCCAGATTTGCCCGGAGATTATCATTTTGATAAGAACCCTTAATAAGCCCGAGATTCAGGTTAAGTTCATTGTGGCGGTTGTACGAATATAAAAAATCCTGGCGGCGGTGATTGGCCGGTTCGTTAAAATCATAGGTGTAAAACAATTCTGCATACGCAGAAAATGTTACTTTATTTTCGGCCTTTAGAGAATCCGATGACTGAGCTTTCGGAAAAAATATTCCTAAAAGCAGGGTGGTAATTATATATTTTTTCATGACTGTAGTAAAGCTTACTTTAATTTGTTTAAAGCAATATTCAATTTTAAAACATTGACTTTAGAAGGACCGAAAAGTGACGTTTCTGTTTGGTTTTTAATCAGATTTTCAACTTTATCACGAGAAATATTTCTCACTTTTGCAATTCTTCCGGCCTGATAGAAGGCGCCTTCCGGAGAGATATCGGGGTCCAGGCCGCTTCCGCTTGCTGTTACCAGTTCTACCGGGATCTTTACATTTTGCATCTCCGGATTCTGCATTTTTAAGGTGTCAATTCTTTTCTGGACCGTTTGCAGATATTCTTCATTGCTTGGTCCCTTGTTGCTTCCCGCACTTCCTGCTGAATTGTAATCTACTGCAGACGGGCGGCCGTGGAAGTATTTCGGAGATGAAAAGTTCTGCCCGATATTAACATAGAATTTTTGTCCCTGATCATGGATGATTTCCGCATTTCCCTGAGTTGGTAAAATTTTAGAACCCGCATAAACAATTCCTAAATAAAGACCAACGATAATGAGCATAACAAGGGATAATCTTAATGCGGATAGAATATGATTTTTCATTGTACTTAAATTTTTATATAATGATAGAAAATGGGAGCGGGATGATGAAAGTTAAAGCGACGTGTCCGGACTTCCTGCCTCCAAGCATCTGGCTCCCGGTTTTTAGAAGAATAAACTGATCAGCAGATCGATAAGCTTTATCCCGATAAACGGAACGATGATACCTCCAAGACCGTAGATGAAAAGGTTTCTTCTTAACAAGGCACTTGCCCCGATCGGTTTATAGGCAACTCCTTTCAAAGCCAGTGGAATCAAGAAAGGAATAATGATGGCATTGAAAATAATAGCAGACAGAATCGCTGATTCGGGGCTGTGAAGATTCATAATATTCAGCTTCTGGAGGGCCGGAATAAACGTGATGAACAATGCCGGAATGATTGCGAAATATTTAGCGACATCATTTGCAATACTGAAGGTAGTGAGGGTTCCACGGGTCATTAGCAGCTGCTTCCCGATTTCCACGATTTCGATGAGTTTCGTCGGGTCATTATCCAGATCCACCATATTTCCTGCCTCTTTAGCCGCTTGGGTTCCACTGTTCATGGCAACGCCTACATCAGCCTGTGCAAGGGCGGGAGCATCATTGGTTCCGTCACCCATCATGGCGACCAGTTTTCCTTCCTGCTGTTCTTTCTTAATGTAATTCATTTTATCTTCAGGCTTGGCTTCAGCGATAAAATCATCCACGCCGGCTTTTTCAGCAATGAATTTTGCCGTTAAAGGATTATCACCGGTCACCATTACGGTTTTTACCCCCATTTTTCTCAGGCGTTGGAAACGTTCCTGGATTCCTGTTTTAATGATATCCTGAAGCTCGATCACGCCCCAGACTTTTTCATTCACCGATACCACGAGCGGCGTTCCTCCGTTTTCGGAAATTTTTGTCGTGGCTTCCTGCGTTTCCTGAGGGAAAATATTCCCTGCCTTTTCTGTCAGCTTTTTAATTGTGTCATAAGCTCCTTTTCTGATTCTTGTGTTTTCAAAATCGATACCTGAAGTTCTGGTTTCAGCCGTAAAATCGATATAAACCGGGCTGCTCACCAACAGATCTTCGGATTTTAACTGGCTTAATTCTATAATGGATTTTCCTTCTGGGGTTTCGTCGGCCACAGAACTCAAGGCCGACGCTTTTATAAATTCATCAAGCTGAATTCCGTTTGAAGGGTGAAACTGGGTAGCCTTCCGGTTGCCGATGGTAATGGTTCCTGTTTTGTCAAGGAGCAAAACATCGATGTCTCCGGCTGTTTCAACGGCTTTACCGCTTTTTGTGATGACATTGGCTCTCAATGCTCTGTCCATTCCGGCAATTCCGATGGCAGAAAGCAGACCGCCGATCGTTGTGGGAATCAGACAAACGAAAAGGGATATCAGTGCCGCAATTGTAATCGGCGTCTGCGAATAATCTGCAAATGGTTTGAGGGTAACCGTAACAATGATGAAAGTGAGGGTAAACCCTGCCAACAATATGGTTAATGCAATTTCGTTGGGTGTTTTCTGCCTCGAAGCACCTTCTACGAGGGCAATCATTTTGTCAAGAAAAGATTCTCCCGGTTTTGTGGTGACTTTTACCTTGATTCTGTCAGATAATACTTTGGTACCGCCCGTCACAGAACTTTTATCACCGCCCGCTTCCCGGATGACCGGTGCACTTTCTCCGGTGATGGCCGATTCGTCAATGGTAGCCAGACCTTCAATAATTTCTCCGTCCATAGGAATCTGATCTCCGGCTTCACAAAGGAAGATATCACCCAGTTTCATCTCCGCAGATTTCTTTAAGACCGTTTCCACCCCGAATCCCGCCTTATTGTCTTCAACTACTTTTGCGGGCGTTTCTTCACGGGTTTTTCTCAGGGTGTCAGCCTGGGCTTTTCCTCTGGCTTCAGCAATGGCTTCAGCGAAATTGGCAAATAGGACCGTGAAAAATAAGATGATAAAAACCAGGAAATTATAAGTGAAACTGCCTTGAGACTGATCTCCTGTTAAGCTGAATATGCTTACTGCCAGCATGACCACAGTTCCGATTTCCACCAGGAACATGACAGGGTTTTTAAACATGATTTTTGGATTCAGCTTCACGAAAGACTGTTTAACAGCTTCGTTGACCAGATCTTTTTGAAACAATGTCTGTGATTGATTTTTCATTTTTTTGAAAGAGTTATGTCATTGTAAACCAATATAAACCATTAAGACCAATCAAATAAAGTAGCGTTAAAATGGATAATTATTTAAAGTGTATGAAAAGTGAGACTGGTTTTAATTATTCGATTCACTTAATGGTTTGCTATTGATTTTTAATTATTAAGATGTTTTTTTTAGCCATTAAGAATGATGTAAGAAGTAAAGCTCAGTTAAGAACACCTTACATCCCTCTTCATGGTTTAGTGATCTGTTTTTATTTTGAAAAATACTGAAGCTGTTCCGAGATCGGTCCTAAAGTCAGGGCCGGGAAGAAAGACAGGGCGGCAATCAGAAGAATTACGGCTAATGTCATAAATCCGAAGGTGGCCGTATCCGTTTTCAATGTACCGGAACTTTCAGGGATGTATTTTTTCTGTGCTAATAATCCTGCAATCGCGACAGGACCGATGATCGGGATGAACCTTGACAGCAACAGAACAATGCCTGTTGAAATATTCCACCACGGGGTATTGTCGCCCAGTCCTTCAAATCCGGAACCGTTGTTGGCTGAAGATGAGGTAAATTCATACAGCATCTCGCTGAATCCGTGAAAACCGGGATTATTTAAGGTCTTCGCTCCGAATTCCGGCAGATAGGCTGTCAAAGCTGTTCCTACCAGAATTAAAAACGGGTGAAACAAGGCAACGATCATCGCAATTTTCATTTCTTTGGCTTCAATCTTTTTCCCTAAAAACTCGGGTGTTCTTCCCACCATCAGACCACTGATGAATACGGCGAGAATGATGAATATAAAGTAATTCAGAATCCCGACTCCGCATCCGCCGTAGAAGCAGTTGATCATCATGGCCAGCAGCTGATTCATTCCTGAAAGAGGCATGGTACTGTCGTGCATCGCATTCACCGAACCTGTTGAAATAACCGTGGTTGCAATACTCCAGTAGGCCGAAGCAGCGCTTCCAAACCGGATCTCTTTTCCCTCCATGGCTCCCAGGTGAGAATCTGTTCCCATTTGGGTAATTAAAGGATTTCCATGGGTCTCGTTAATAACATTCGGAATCGTTAACGCAAGAAAACCCATGGTCATTACCGTGAAAATGGTCCATGACAGTTTTCTTTTCTTCAGATAAAATCCGAGAGCAAATACCATAGCAAACGGAATGATCATCTGGGTCACCATTTCGGTCATATTGGTCAGGTAATTGGGATTTTCCAGGGGATGTGCAGAGTTGGCTCCGAAAAAACCGCCGCCGTTTGTTCCTAAGTGTTTAATGGCGATAAAAGCGGCAGCCGGGCCCCTTGAAACATCAGTTTTCTGCCCTTCCAGCGTAGTGATCTGATCTTTACCCTCAAAAGTCATGGGACTCCCATTGGCAGAAAGAATGAACGCGACTACAATACTGATCGGCACCAGAATTCTGATCATCGATTTGGTGAAAAAATCATAGAAATTCCCCAATTCAGTGGTTGTTTTGTCTCTGAAAGCTTTAAAAAGTACGGCCATGGCTGCCATGCCAGTCGCTGCCGTAACAAACTGCAGAAACATTAAATACAGCTGGCTCAGGTAACTTACTCCGGTTTCCCCCGAATAGTGCTGGAGATTACAGTTTACGAGGAAAGAAATTGCCGTATTGAAGGCGAGGTCCGGGGACATATTCGGATTTCCGTCAGGATTTAAAGGAAGCCATGACTGGTTTAATAAAAGTAAAAATCCGATGATAAACCAAACCATATTGATGGTCAGCATGGCGAACATATTTTGCTTCCACGTCATAGGTTTATTCGGGTTGATGCCTGAGATTTTATAAATTAAATTTTCAGCAGGCTGAAAAACGGTATCTAAAAAAGTTTTTTTATAACCATAGACATCAGCAATATATTTTCCTAAAAAAATACCGATTACCAATGTGATGATAAACATTACGATAATGCCCAAAATTTCTGTATTCATCATTTTTATTAAAATTTTTCAGGTTTTATCAGGACATAACAGATGTATACAAAAGCTGCTATTGAAAGAAAAAATAAAGTCCACATAATTTTATATTTTATCAAAAAATTCAACAGATTGATATAACATCCAGAACAGTACTACGCATAGTACAAGTAAACATACCAACATCATATCGCTGCTACCAGAATTAGGATCGTGAAAACCACATATGATACCATCAATTCACTCCATTCTGAGTGTTCCTTTTTTTTGAATGTTTTTCTTGAAATTGTCATTTTTTAAATATTTTTATTCTAAACCGTAATGCCAAAAAAAAGTCCAATCAGAAGAATGGTGAGTTAATTTATTGATTGATAATGTTTTGTAGGTTTGTGAAGCAGTTCCAAAAAACAGAAAAGCCTATCAGAATGATAGGCTCGTTATTAAAATGATAGGATGCTTTAAAAAGAAGTAAGCTATAAGCAACTCATAATTCATCACTCATTACTCTCAACGTAATTCATATTCCTCAAGCTTCCGGTACAGCGTTGCAATCCCGATTTCAAGCAGTCTTGCGGCTTCTGCTTTATTGCCTTTGGTATATTGTAAAACTTTCAGAATATGTTCTTTTTCCAGAGATCTGATACTTAATGAATCTCTTTCTGCAGAAACGGTTTTGGAATATAAAGGCAGAGTATCGACGTCCAGCGTGTTGTCATTCATTAAAATTAAACTCCTTTCAATGGTATTTCTCAGCTCGCGGATGTTGCCTTTCCAATCATTTTTTTCTAATGTTTTGTAATATTCAGGAGTTACCTGAACAGCTGTTAAATGTAATTTCTGGGAAAATACGGCGATAAAATTTTTAGCCAGAGCTTTCAGATCTTCTTTTCTTTCACGAAGTGCGGGAAGGGTAATCTCAAAAACATTTAGCCTGAAATATAAATCTTCACGGAAATGGCCCTGTTTTATTTCGTCTTCCAAATGCCTGTTGGTAGCAGCAATCAGTCTGAAATCAGATTTTGAAACTTTCGTTTCTCCCATTTTAATAAATTCTTTGGTTTCGAGAACCCGGAGCAGTTTAGCCTGAAGTTCGATGGGCATTTCTCCAATCTCGTCAAGGAATAAAGTTCCGCCGTTGGCTTCTTCAATCAGTCCTTTTTTATCCTTTATGGCTCCTGTGAAGGCTCCTGCTTTATGCCCAAACAGCTCACTTTCCAAAATTTCTTTACTGAAAGCCGAACAGTTGATGGCCACAAAACTGTTTTTCTTCCTGTCACTGCCTTCGTGAATGGCGTTGGCAAAAACCTCTTTTCCCGTTCCGGTTTCACCGGTAAGAAGAACTGTTGCGTCCGTTAGGGCTACTCTTTCTGCCAGTTTTTTCGCCTGAAGAATCAGTGGCGAACTCCCGATAATTGTTTCAAATCCTTTTTGATGGTGGTTTTTCTGTACCATTGCAGATCGGTTGTCTTTTCCCTTTTCCAGCGCTTTGTAAACCAGCGGAATAATTTTTTCGTTGTCGTCACCTTTCACCAGGTAATCATACGCTCCGTTTTTCATGGCCTGAACAGCATCCGTAATATTTCCGAAAGCAGTCATTAAAATGATTTCCAGGTGAGGGTATTTTGCCCTGATGGATTTTATCAGGTCAATCCCAAAAGCATCAGGAAGCCGTACGTCGCTTAAAACAACATCAAATTCGTACTGTTCGAGCATCGTCATGGCTGAACGTGCTGTTGAGGCTTGTTTTACGTTAAAATTTTCTTGAGAAAGGATCATTCCCAGTAATTTCAGGAGTTTGATCTCATCATCGATGATCAGAATGTTTCCGGACATGGTTGTAATTTTTGGAAAACCACTGCAAACTTATCGAATTTATTTTGAAAAGGTAAAGAAAAAAATGAACGTACAGGCTGATAGTATGTTGCCCTATCAGTGTTTTAAATCTTAACCTGGCTCATATCTCATAACAAGAGCAGGATCATTTTTATTCTGTAAATCACCGTTAATTTCAACAAACCCTAGTTTTTTATAAAGACCATATGCCTTAAGATTCGTCTTTTTCACTTCAAGACAGATTTCCATATCTCCGAACCTGGTAGATGCTTCATCAATGAGCTTACCGATCAGGCGGCGCCGGCATTATTTCCCTGGAATGTTTCTTTAACGTACAGCTGATAGATATTTCCATGCCCATCTTCATTTTTCATAAAAGTGCAGATACCGATTAGCCGATCTTCAGCAAAGGCTCCTACCACAAATCGGTCAGCAGATTGATTTTCAATATCATATTCTATTCTCAGTTTCTCATTTTTTATGGCTTCTTCATAGGTGATTCCGAAAGATTCAGGAAACTTTTGCAGACTTTCAAGTCTTATGTGTCTGTACATCTGACTTTCTTCGGGCTGAAGCGGTCGGTATTCAATATTTATTGGCTGGATATTTGACTTAAAACAGGTTAAATTTTATTACAAATCAAAACGATAGATGGAATGATAGGGAAATGATCATATGTTCCTTTTGATTGCTTACATTTGTATACATTCAGATTTAAAGAATGAAAATGAATTTATTTATGACGAATAAAAGATACATCGAGACTACTTATAAAGATAACAATAATAACGAATATATCACAATTTCCAATGATGAAAATAAAGTAAGGATTTACACGCTTAAAAACGGTTTAAAGATCTTTCTTGCTCAAAATTTTGATGCTCCGAGAATCCAGACTTATATTCCTGTAAGAACCGGTAGCAATAATGATCCTTCTGATAATACAGGACTGGCCCATTACCTTGAGCATATGATGTTTAAAGGAACATCCAAGATAGGGACTCAGAACTGGGAACAGGAAAAAGTACTCTTAGACAGGATTTCAGATCTGTATGAGCAGCATAAATCCGAAGCTGATGCAGAACGGAAAAAAGAAATTTATAAGAAAATAGATGAAATTTCCCAGGAAGCAAGCCAGCTTGCGATTCCTAATGAATATGATAAGATCATTTCTTCACTGGGCGCGACGGGTACTAACGCACATACCTGGTTTGATGAGACCGTTTACAAAAATAATATTCCTAACAACGAGCTTGAAAAATGGCTGAAAGTTGAAAAAGAAAGATTTTCAGAGATTGTTCTAAGACTCTTCCATACCGAGCTGGAGTCCGTTTATGAAGAATTCAACAGAGCGCAGGATAATGATTCAAGACTGGTGAATTATGAACTGATGGACGCCCTTTTTCCAACGCATCCCAACGGACAGCAAACCACATTAGGAAAACCGGAACACCTGAAAAATCCTTCGATGAAGGCCATTCATAAATATTTTGATGAATATTATGTGCCTAATAATTATGCCATGGTTCTAGTGGGTGACCTGGATTTTGAAAATACCATACAACTGATCGATCAGTATTTCGGTACAATTCCTTACCGGGAGCTTCCTGAAAAAACAGCAATTGTAGAGAAACCGCTGACTGGGATTATCAAAAGAACCGTCAACAGTCCTACAACCCCGCGGGTTCAGCTGGCCTGGAGAACCGATGACTATGGGTCCAGAGAAGCGATGCTGGCCGATATTGTTGCCAATATCCTGAGCAACAGGGGAGAAGCAGGACTATTGGATCTTAATATCAACCAGACACAAAAGATGCTCTGGGCACAGGCTTTTTCGGTGGGATTAAGGCAGTATGGATATTTTTCTATTGTGGCGGTTCCGAAAGAAAACCAGACCCTGGATGAAGCCAGAGATATGGTTCTTGAGCAGGTTGAATTGCTTAAAAGAGGAGAATTTCCGGACTGGATGCTTCCCGCTATTATCAATGATTTCAAACTGCAAAGGATGAAGGGTCTGGAAACGGCTGATGGTCTGGCCACCAACCTGTATGATACCTATATCAAAGGGAGAACCTGGGAAGAAGAACTGAACGAGATGGATCAGTATGCTGCCATTACCAGAGAAGATGTTATCGCTTTTTCCAATGCGTTCTTTCAGGAAAACTACGTTATTGTATATAAAGAGAAGGGAATCAATGATAAATTGCTGAGAGTGGATAATCCGGGAATTACCCCTGTAAAAATTAACCGTGACGCTCAGTCAGATTTTTTAAAACAGATTCTGGCAGAAAAAACGACAGATATCAGACCTGAATTTATTGATTACGGGAAAGAAATCCAGACCGATCTCGTTAAAGATAAAAAAATCAGTTTTGTTAAAAATAAACATAACGAAATTGCTCAGGTACACTTTATTTTTCCTTTTGGAGCAGACAACGACAGGGATCTGGGTGTTTCTGCACAGGTGCTCCAATATATGGGGACGGATGCATTTTCTCCGGAAGATCTTAAAAAGGAATTTTTTAAAATCGGGGTAAGCAATGATTTTAAAACAACCAGTAACCAGCTAACCATTTCTTTAAGCGGGCTGGAGGAAAATATCGAAAAAGGAATTGCACTGCTTCAGCACTGGATGCATGAAGTACGCCCTGATCAGGAAATTTATAACCAGTTTGTAGAAACCGTACTTGAAAACCGGGCAGCTGTTAAAAAAGATAAAAACCGGATCATGACGGCCTTGACAAATTATACGAAGTTTGGAAAGTTTTCGCGTTTTACGGATATTATTTCAGAAGAAGAATTGAAGTCCAGCAGGGTAGAAGTGTTTACGGACAGGATAAAAAACCTGTTCAGATATCCGTATCAGATATTTTTCTATGGGAAGAATATCGGAAGTTTTAATGAGTATATCAAAAAATATGTGGAAGAAACGAGTTTAGAAATTCCTGAGGCTAAAGACTATCCTGAACCTGAAACCAATGGCAGCGTATATTTTACAGACTATGATATGGTGCAGATGGAAATGACCAAAGTTGGCAAAGGACGTCCGGTGAATACGGATAATTTCGGTAAGGTAAATGTCTTTAACGAATATTTTGGAAGAGGATTATCATCCATTGTATTCCAGGAAATCCGTGAGAGTAAGAGTCTGGCCTATTCTGCTTACGTTTCCTATGCTGCCAACGCAGAATTGGGTCATCCCGATTATGTGACGACTTATATTGGAACACAGCCAGACAAACTTCAGTTAGCTGTAGATACGATGTCTGAGTTAATGGCTGAACTTCCGGAGGTTCCGATCCAGTTTGAAAACGCTAAAAATTCAGCTTTAAAGCAGATAGCTTCAACACGGGTAACCAGAACCAATACGTTCTTCAACACGTTAAGATTAAAAAAACTGGGGGTTTATCATGATTTCAGGAAGGATATTTATGAACAGATCCAGAATCTTAGTTTTGAAGATTTAAAACAGTTTTATCAGACGGAGATCAAACCCGTTCATTTTAATACCGCTATCATCGGGAAAAAAGAAAACCTGAACAGAGAGACTGTAGATCAGATGGGCAGCTTTACAGAGGTGAGTTTAGAAGATATTTTCGGGCATTAAAATAAATCAAAAGAAAAATATTAAAGGAAAGCCGGAAATTGATCAGCACCTATGCAGATCAATTTCCGGCTTCCCTTTAACCTCAATATTCTAAAAAAATCAGGTCATTGCGCAGTCACCGTCACCGTCTTGAAATTTCGGAGAAAACCCAGCGGGAAGATGTTGGATCATCTGTTCGTGGAACATGTATCGCCTTTCTATATCTCTTTGATGAATTTTTGGGAATTCAGGAGAAGTTTCCAGTTTTTCATTAAGTTCGGAATGGTAGCTCACCAATACTTTAATTTTATTTCGGACAATAAAATAACTCAAAAAGCTGATGAATTCATCAAAACCTGATTCAAAGAAGAAGTAGGGAATTTTAAGATAACCATCTCTTACAAGAAGAAGGGCGCAGCCTGTCACTTTATCTTCAGCATCAAAAATTTTGATCCAGAAATATCTGAAACTTTCTGAGGCGCTTGAAAATAAATAATTTTTTTCTTTATCATGTCCCTCAAGGATCCACGGGTTCCGTATGATCCAGTTTATTTCATCACCTGTACGGTTGCTGTGAAACCGTGAAATAAAATCTGAACTTTCAGCATCTGCAGTATCGAGGATTTCAAACTTAAAATCAGGTTTTCTGACGAGGCTGTTTTTTAAACTTACGAATGAATTCAGCAGACGGTCTCCGATGGAAAAAAAAGGCTGGAATGGCTTCATTGATGGTTTTTTCGAAGGAATAATCGCAGCCAGTTCGGTTCTGAAGTAAAATCTCTTTCCGGATTTAGGCTGTATGTACCGGAATACTCCGATTTTGTTGTAAAGGCTTTCGGCTTCTGGAGTGAATTCGGTGATGGCAATATTTCCGTTGTATTCTTCAAACGCCCTGTTTAAAAGACTCTGGGCAATTCTTTTCCCCCGGAATTTATGACTTACATACAAGGTACTCAGCCAGGCATACGAAAACCTTTCACCATTTAGATCAAAGTCATCCGGCAGACATCCGAGATAGCCTGCCAGCTGTTCACCCTCATAAGCCAGAATCAGTAACGTCTGGTGATGATCTGCTTTTGGGTTTTTGATCTGTGATTTCGCCCTGTGCTCACTGATCGGTAAAAAGTCGTGTTTTTTGAAATCACCGGATGACACCAATTCTTCAAGCTGTTTTTTATTCAAAGTTCGTAAGTGGATCATCTTCTGATAATTTTATTTTTGTTTAAAATTTTTTTTACCTTAAAATAAGCAATTTCTTTTTTTATAATGGCGGCTGCACTTTCGCTGGCTTCCATTGGGATTCTCTGGAAATTTTTTTCCATACTGTCGAGTTTGAGTCCAGCGCTTCCGAAAGTACAGAATATTTCATTATTTTTAAAAACCTCATTAAAAAAAGCTTCGCTCACTCTAAAGTCGGTAAATGGAAATGCAAAGCTTTCGTACAGGAAATGGTGCTCTTTTAAGTATTCTAACGTCCTGAAGGTGGTGTCTAACTGCTGTTGCAGAGAAAGCTCGTGATAACGCGGATGATCCCAGCTGTGAGAAGAAATCCCAAACCCTTTTTCTGTTAAAGTATTTAATTGGTCGAAGCTTAAATAGGGCTTTTGCTCGTTTAAAAAAGCATTGAAATTTATGTCCAGTATTTCTGCCGCCCTGTCCAGTTTTTCTCTTTCGGCATATCTGATTTTAAGAAGCTGCGTTTTAAGATCTTCCTGAGATTCAAAAATTCTCTGAATTTCGGGATTGAAGGCAGGCATTTTTTCTAATCGGTCAACGATCAGGCTGGCTTTGCAGCGGAACATCAGATCCCGGTTATCAATAAAGGCAGGATTGATGAAATTGATGGCATAAATTCCTTTTCTTTCCAAAATAGGGGCAACGACATCATAAAATTCGCGGAATCCGTCATCGAAGGTTAGTAAGGCGACTGTTTTTTCAGATCTGAAATTTCCCCTGATGAATTGTTTAAACTCATCCCAGGTAATGAATTGAAAATACTTTGAAAACTCATCCAGATCATTTTCAAACTGCCTTACATTTTTATACTGGATCACATTCCTGATGTGCGGCAGGTTTTCATCAGAAACACAATGATACACAGGCAGGCAATACGGCAAAGGAAATGATTTCCCGATATTTTCTTTTCCGAATCCTGATAAAAAATTAATAATGCTATCTTTCATTGCAGATCAAAAATAAAAAAAGAATCTATTTAAATTAAGGTCAATTTAAATAGATTCAGATATTTTAAAACGTAACCGTTTACTTAATTACTTTCATTTCATCGATCAGCCATTTGGAATCGGCAAATTTATCAATGATGAAAAGGATATATTTGGTGTCAACCATAATGTTACGGCTGAAACGCGGATCATAATTGATGTCACTCATGGTTCCTTCCCACTGTCTGTCGAAATTCAGTCCTACCAGGTTCCCGTAAGCATCCAGGGCCGGACTTCCGGAATTTCCTCCTGTCGTATGATTGGTAGCCGTAAATCCTACAGGAACATCGCCTGTTTTGTCTTTATAGTTTCCGAAATCCTTTTTGCTGTAAAGGTCGATCAGTTTTTTAGGAACGTCAAATTCATAATCTCCGGGAATATATTTTTCCATAACTCCTGCCAGGTGGGTTTGATAGCTGTAGGAAACGGCATCTCTAGGCGAGGATCCTTTTACTTTTCCATACGTAACCCTTAAAGTTGAGTTGGCATCAGGGAAGAATTTACGGTCTTTATCCGTCGACATCTGCTGGGCCATAAATGTTTTCTGCAACGCATCGATTTTGGTCTGCATAGACGTAAACTGAGGATCGGCTTTCGTCATATAGGTTTCTCTCATGACCACGTAAAGCTGATAAACAGGATCCTTTTTCAGTGTTTTGATCAGTTTGTCCTGATTGGAGAATGCTTTTTCAATATCTCTGTTTAAAGCCGTTCCATTGACCTCAGCTCTACCTGAGATAACGGAGTTTTTAGACATCTCTTCAATCACCTGAATATTCTGGGCTTCATTTTTATACTTTTCAAATCCGGCCGGCAAAAACTGCGGAGCCGTTTTGTTGGCATACAATGCTAATAACTTGGCCGTTACTTTTGCATCCAGTTCTCCGCTGTAGTCTTTGTAGAATGAAGAAAGCCTGCTTTTTAATTTGGCCAGCTCATTGTCATTCATTCTTCCTGCTTCCACAGAGGCAATGTATGTATAATAATCTCCTGCCAGCTTTAAGGTTTCCGCATTTCTGATCACCTCGGTGTAATAGGCATTATTTAGAGCATAAGGAGCCTGGTCATTGTATAATTTGTTAAGCTGATCCAAAGTAGATTTAATCTCATGATTTTTAGCAACCAGAGAACCTTCATACATTACTTTTTTCTCAACGGCATTGGATTTTTTCAGACCTTCCACTTCACCGATCCATTTTTTCCAGTAATTGGCTACCGAAGCATATTTTGAAGCATATTTAATCCGTGTGGCATCGTCAGCACGCATTTTTTCGTCAAGCGTTTTTAAAGCGACATCTCTCACAGCGATTCTTGCAGGATCGATCTCCTTCATGATCTTTTCCACAGCAACAGCCGGAAGATATTCTGTCGTCTTTCCAGGGAAACCAAAGACAAAAGTGAAATCATTTTCATTTTTATCCTTTATGGAAACCGGAAGATAATGCTTCGGAACATACGGGACGTTGTCTTTTGAATATTCCGCAGGCCTGTTGTTTTTATCAGCATAAATTCTGAACATCGAAAAATCTCCTGTATGTCTCGGCCAAACCCAGTTATCCGTATCAGAACCGAATTTTCCGATACTCTGAGGCGGTGCTCCCACAAGACGGATATCTTTGAAAGTCTCGATGGTATAAGCATAGTATTTATTTCCGTAATACATAGGTTTTACAGAAACAGACTGAAACGGTTCCGTTTTTTGAGAATTTTTATAAATCTCAATATTATTGGCGATTTTTTTTGAAAGTTCAGGTTCTGTAAGGTTATCGGTGCCTTCTAAAATCCCGGTCGATACTTCTTTGATGTCTACAATGAAATCTACGGTCACTCCGGGATTCGCAAGTTCTCCACTCATATTTTTAGCCCAGAATCCATTGGATAATAAATCGTTTTGAACCGTAGAGTGGGCCTGAATCTGTCCGTAACCACAGTGGTGATTGGTCAGTAATAAACCTTTCGGGGAAATGATTTCGGCAGTACACCCGCCGTTGAACTGAACGACAGCATCTTTTATACTTGCTTTTTGAGGATTGAAGATGTCTTTAGCAGAGATTTTCATTCCCAAATCTTTCATTTCCTTCTCATTAAGCTCTGTTGGAATCCACATTCCTCCATACTGCTGTGCAAAAGCCATGGCAGCCGGCAAAAGAAATACAGATAATAGTATCTTTTTTGTCATAATCAAAATTTTGCCCTAATTTACAAAGAAAATAGGAATTCTGAGTGATGAGTTTTTAACTGATAATAAAGAACCTGTTGAAAATTTTTCAATAGGTTTTCTATAACGGATATTTTAGTATGACAAAATAAAAAGCTACATAGATTTTTATGATTTAAATTTTGAACAGTCTCTTACAATTGGGCAGTGGTACTCAATGGTTGTATAATTAAAGTTTTTTATATATCCTTCTGATTATCCATCTTCTGTAATATCATATTAAATTTAGATCTGTATGTAAATTATACCGCCTGTAATGTTTTGATTTTTAAATAGAAAAAACTGTATATTTAATTAATTAATTAAAAAATAGTATGGAAAAAGATGATGAAAACCACTGGAAATTGGGCATTTTTTATTACAATAAAGATGACAGGAGACTTTTTCCGCCGAAAAGAAATAAATTCTTAGGTTGGACGGTTAATTTTGCAAATCCTTATTCTGTTTTAGCCATGTTCTTAGCCATTGCTTTACTTGTATTCATCGTAGAATTTATTAAAAAGATGTGACTGTCTTAAGTTTTTATCAGTAACTGCAGGAATGGCGTCGGTCAGCCTACCGATGCTACAAATAAAGATCTGTATGTTTTCAAAAAGAATAAGGCTGATCCCAGAAATTTTTCAAAAACTCTGATTTTAAAACTGGTAGGCTATTATTTTATCATCCGTCATGAGATTTTTCATTAATGCTTCGTGACGTGTATTTTTGCCGGTAACGATCCACGTTGTGGAAAGATTTCCCTGAGTATACTGTTGTTTTGACAACGAAAATTTCAGTTGATGATTCTTAAAGAGCGCTTCGCAGTGCGGAATATCATGGTAATCCGTAACGGCTATTTTATACTCTCTTATTTTGTGCACCTTATCAATAAACCTTTCAAAAAAGGTGAGAGAATTTAATACCAGAAGCACCAGAACGGTTCCCAGTAAGGATAAATACACGTAGCCTGAACCGACTGCCATTCCGATGGATGCGGTGGCCCAAATGGTCGTTGCAGTGGTGATCCCGTCGATCTTATTATCTCCTTTAAAGATTACGCCCGCCCCCAGAAACCCTATTCCTGTAATAATATTGGCAGCAATACGATCGTGATCATTGGCTCCGATTTTAATAGAAAGTATGGTGAACAGGCAGGATCCGAAACATATCAGAATAAAAGTTCGCAGTCCCGCAGATTTATTGCGGTATTCTCTTTCTGTACCAATAAATAAACCCAGAATAACCGAAATAAATATCAGCAGTAACTCATTTTGAATTGAATGATCCTGTAAAAATTCCATGTTTTGTACTTTAAACTTACCGATTAAAATTACGATAAAAACTTTTTATAATTTATGATTCAGGTTATCTTAAAAATAAAAAGACTGCCTAAAAAGACAGTCTTTATTGGGTAATACTATTTCAAATTTATTTTTTAATAAACTTTTCTGTGATTGTCTTATCTTTTGTCGATAATCTGATCATATAATTTCCTTTGGGAAGTTCAGAAACATTCACCGAGTAATCTTGTACACTGGCAGATTTTAAAACCCTTCCGGCTGCATCATAGATTTCAGCTTTTATTACAGGATCGTTCGATTTGATGAATAAAACATCCTGTACAGGATTAGGATAAACAGAAATAATGTTGTTTTGTATCGTTGCTTCTGCTGTTGCCAGTACATTTTGGACCATAGTCGTATATGTATTGGTAATAATTGGAAAATTATAATCAAAATAGATCTTAGCGGTATTGCTGAAAGTGTCGCCGGTATTCAGCGTAGATTTGGTTTTAATTTTAAACGAAATATAACCGTCATTATCTGCATCATTAAAAGGAAGCTGGATATTTTCAAAAATAAATTCTGCTGTATTTCCTGAAATTTTCGTGTTAAATTGATGACTGGCACTAAGAGGAACCAGAGTTGATACATCAAATTTTGCAGCATCAATTTCGTCTTTTACCACTATATTCTGCGCATTTGCTGTTCCCGTATTTTCAAACCTGATCAGGTAATGAACATAATCACCGACTTTAGCCTGTGAGATTGAAGCTCCTTCAAGACAGGTTTTATCATTCGGATCAAAAGAATTAACCACGGTCTGGTTCAGTGTGAAAATATTATCGGCAGGGGTTTCATCGGCAGCACCCGTGATCTGGGAAGTGTACTGAAGAAGATCTCCACCATTTAGAGAAGGCGTGGCAGTAGGAGTATTGAGTTTGAATGTCACTATGATTTCTTTGGATTCCAAAGGGAGAAGATTGGCAAAACTCCAGTTCAGTACTCCGGTTGACTGAGAGCCCGGAGATAAAGTGGATGTCATATAGTTCATGACATCATCATTATAATTAAATGCAATTGTTCCCGACTGGGCATTTGTTCCTTTGTTTCTGTATACAATCTTGTATTTCGCGTCAAATCCCGGACTTGCCGCTGTTACCGGAATGATAACAGCTTCAAGATCGCTATGTAATCCGTTGGCCGTAAGGCAGAAATTCTGATTCAGCGGGCTCGCCTGCGTTGGGAAATTGGCAATCACCTGGGCTGGTGACACCGTAAAATAAGCAGGATTCTCGATGACAGGTTTTATTGTATGTGTCCCTGCCTGTAGCGGAATCGAATAATTTCCAGAAGTGTTGGCAATCACACTGCCGGAATTGTTTCCGCTGGTAATAATGAATTTTTGAAATGCCTTATTAAGATCATTCGTATCACAGCCATTATTGTTACTGTCATACTTAGTATTTCCAAGAACAGTGTAGAACGTTCCGCCTGGAGTAAATGAACAGTAGGTCGTAGCCTGATAAGTAGAATAAAAAAACGGAGCATTGGTAATCATATTCTGGAAAGTCGCCAGTTCATTGTCATCACAGCAGATTACCAGATTGGGATTATACGCTACATTGGTAGAGGTACTTAGTTTACCGTTTTTCAGATTCAGAAAACTCATTCCATTTGTAGCGCAGTTGATGCTGTAAAACTCCGGGTTTTGAGACAAATCCAGCGACTGAATCGAATTATTATGACAATCCAGTAGTATTAACTGAGGATATATAGAAAGATTAAGATTGGTCAGAAGATTATTGTTACAATAGATCATTCTCATATCCGGACATCCCGGGGCACTCAGGCTTGTCAAATGATTTTCACCGCAATACAGAACCCGCAGATTGGTCTGATTCTGAATATTCAGTGTAGACAGGTTATTTTTGGTGACGTCAATGATCTGCATATTCGCATTGGTAAAATTAATAGACGAAAGCAGAGGATTGTTTTTAAGATAAAAAACAAAAATATTCTGAAGATTGGAAGCATCGAACGTTGTAAGTTGAGTATTCTCAATATCCAGTTCTTCAATTTGGGTGGATCCGGAAATATTGACACTGGTCAGAGGGCTGTTAAAAAGATACAGTGTCTTTAAGTTCGGTCTGTTCTGTAAGTCAAGTGTGGTGATGGCTGTATTCGTAAAATGAACTCTGTTTAACTGGTTACAGTTGGTAATATTAAGAGCACTCAGCTGAGTTGTTCCGTCAAGCATCAATTGTCCCAGTTTTGTATTAGAACTTAGATTAAGTGAGGTGAGACTGTTCCCCGAAATCTCCAGTGCTCCTAAATTTGTAAAGCCCGCGATTCCGGTAAGGTCAGCGATCCCGCCTCCGTAAAGCCTCAGTATCCCGACCTGTAAAGCTTCCGATACCTCAATTTCGCCATTATTATTGGTGTCAATCTTGATATTAAAATTACCCGAACTGGTAGAAGCAATACCGTTTGTGGTGTCCGCAGCGAGAAGCTTGGCTTTGAAGTTGGCATCAGGAATATTGATGATTTGCGACTGAAACACCGCAAAGATCATCAAAGAGACGATGAAGTAGATTTTTTTCATGTATTATTAGTTGAATTATTTCAATGAGCAAAAATAAATTAATAAATGTTATTTCAATACATAATTTTACTAAATATTCATCTTAATGCTATAATGTTAATCTCATCTTTAAATAATGCCCGTCTGTACTCATATTTTACAAATAATGCCTGTCGATTGTTATACAATCTGAAATAAAAAGACTGCCTTTGCAGACAGTCTTAATTTTGGTAATATTATTCAAATTTATTTTTTTATAAACTTTTCAATGATTGTCTGATCTTTCGTCGATAATCTGATTATATAATTTCCTTTAGCAAGTTCAGAAACATTTACCGAGTGATCTTTTACGCTTACAGATTTTAAAACCCTTCCGGCTGCATCATAGATTTCAGCTTTTATCACCGGATCTTTTGATTTGATGAATAAAATATCCTGTGCCGGGTTCGGATAAACAGAAACAGCATTAGCGTTGCTGTTTATCTCAGCTGTTGCCAGTACATTCTGAACGTTTGTCGTGTAGGTATTGGTGATAATCGGGGCATTGTAATCGAAATAAATGTTGGCTGTATTGCTGAAGTTGTCGCCAATATTTAAGGTTGATTTTGTCCTGATCTTAAATGAAACATAGCCGTCATTATCTGCATCATTAAATGGAAGCTGGATGTTTTCAAAGATAAATTCTACCGTATTGGAGTTTGAAATTCTTGTGACAAAATTGTGACTTCCGTGTAATGCAACCAAACTCGAGATATCAAATTTTGACGTGTCAATCACATCTTTCACAACGATATTTCTGGCGTTGGCAGTTCCTGTATTTTCAAATCGGATTAAATAATGAACATAATCTCCCACCTTTGTCTGAGTAATGAAGGTTCCTTCCAGACAGGTTTTATCATTCGGGTCGAAGGAATTGACTACAGTCTGGTTCAAAGTAAAAATATTATCCGAAGGAGTTTCATCCGTTGCCCCGTTCACCTGTGCCGTATAATGAAGAACATCGTTACCGTTTAAAGGCGGCGTAGCAGTAGGCGTATTTAATTTGAACGTTGTGATGATCTCTTTTTGTTCAAAAGGAAGCAGGTTGACAAAATTCCAGGTTAAAATTCCGGTAGATTGTGTATTAGGAGCTACGGTAGCGGTCAGGAAATTCATCAGGTCGTCGTTAAAATTCAAAACAATACTTCCAGATTGCAGCCCCGTTCCTTTATTTTTGTAAATGATTTTATATTCTGCATCAAAACCTGGGGCTGCAGCAGTCACCGGAATGATCATAACTTCCAGATCATTATGGTTCCCGTTGGCTGAGATACAGAAATTCTGTGACAGCGGACTGCTTTGTGCCGGAAAATCTGCGGTCACGCTCACTGGTGAAACCGTAAAATAAGCAGGATTCTCAAGAATCGGGGTTACGGTATGAGAACCTGCTCCCACAGCAATAGAATGATTTCCTGAACTATTGGCAATTAAACCCGCAGACACTGTCCCGTTATCAATACTGAACTTCTGAAAAGCTTTATTCATGTCATTAACATCACAGCCATTGTTATTGCTGTCATATTTTGTGTTTCCCTGGATCGTATAGAAAGTTCCGCCAGGCACAAAAGAACAGTAAGAATTGATGACCAGGTTATTATAACCATAGGTATTGGCCATGCTTGATATATAACTTACTTTATCGTCGTCACAACAGATAAACTTCAATTGAGGAAGATTGTTGATGCTGATATTTCCCGGAGGATTTGGAGTGCCGCTTTTTATGTTAATATTTTGTAAATTAGGGTTGTAACCACAGTCTAAATTCCAGAGTAGGGGATTATGACTGACGTCCAGTGACTGAAGCAGGTTTTTGGTACACTGCAGTTGGGTAAGGGCCGTATTTTGGCTCAGATCTAACGTCTGAAGCTTGTTCTCGTCACATCTCAGTAGCTGTAATGAACCTAAAGACGAAGTATTTATTGTACTGAAATTATTCTTAAACAGATCTAAAATTACCAGGCTTGGAAGATTATTGGCCGTTAAGCCCGTAAGAATATTGTTGTAATTCAGGACCAGTCTCTGGAGAGCTGCGCAATTAGTGGCACTTACCGCACTTAAGCCAGGATTATTGGAACATTCAAGTTTCCAGAGTTCAGGAAGGTTCGCTACATTTATACTTGAAATACCACAACTGGATACCGAAATCGAATAAAGCTTAGTAGAACCCTGAAAATTGATATTCTGCAGCTGACTATTGCTCAAAAGATTTACATTCTTAAGATTTGCTAGGTTTGATAAATTAAGATTGGTAATCTTTGTGGCCTGTATAGAAAGGCCTACCAGGGCAGGACAATTCGTAACATCCAGCTGATTGAGGTTTCCACCGAATAAAGTTATATTTTTCAGTGAAGGGGAAGCCAGATTTAAAGAAGTAAGCGCTGAACCACTGGAGATGCTTAAATTCTCAAGAATCGAACAATTGGTAATATCCAGTGTTGTTAAATTATTCATGGCCTGAATCGTCAGATAATTCAGAGCGCTCATTCCGCTTACATTGACAGTGTTCGCTCCGATACCGAATAAGGTAAGGCTGCTGAGATTGGAAAAACTCTGAATTCCTGTAAGATCATTGATCGTTGTAGAAGATCCTGAAATGGTAAGGAATTTAACATTGGCCGCTTCCGACACTTCTATTTCTCCATTGCTGTTGGCGTCAATTTTGATGTACTGCCCGGCGCTGTTTGAAGCGATCTGGTTATTGGTAGTGGTGTTGGCGGATAAAAGTTTAGCCTTAAAGGTGGGATCAGGAATATTCACAATCTGCGCCTGATACACAGCAAAGATCATCAGGAAGATGACGAAGTAGATTTTTTTCATGTAGTATTAGTTGAGTTATTGTTTTTTTATCAATGAGCAAAAATAAGCCATTGAAATGCAATTCCAATGGCTTAATGTGTTAAATATTTTCAGAAATTTTATTGTTTTTCTATCAGATCCAGAAACTGCTGTTCATCGAGGATTTCGATGGTCCCGATACCCTGGGCTTTTTTCAGTTTGCTTCCTGCCTTTTCTCCCACGACCAGGAAGTTAAGGTTTTTAGAAACGGCAGAGATGTTTTTTCCGCCATGCTTTTCTACCATATCTTCTGCTGCTTCCCTGGTGAATAAAGAAAGTTTTCCGGTGAAAAGGAATGTTTTTCCCTCTAAAACATGAGATAAAACTTCATTGGTGCTTTCGCCTTTTTCAAGCTGCACCCCATAGGATTTTAATCGTTCAAGCATGAGAATATTCTCGGAATTGGCGAAAAACTCAACGATACTCACAGCGATTTTTGTTCCGATATCTTCCACCTGGCAAAGTTCTTCCACGGTGGCCATTTTAAGCTCATCGATGGTCGAAAAGTTTTTTACCAATTTCTTAGCCACCGTTTCCCCGACGTGTTTTATTCCGATTCCGTATAATACTTTTTCAAAAGGGATCTCTTTTGATTTTTCGATGCCTGAAATGATGTTTTGTGCTGATTTTTCAGCCATTCTTTCCAGGGGAAGAAGCTGTTCTTTTGTTAGGGAATAAAAATCGGCAGGGTTTTCAATCAGTCGTTCTCTGTACAGCTGTTCGATAGTTTCGCTTCCTAAATTTTCAATATTTAATGCCTTTCTGGACACATAATGAATCATTCTTCCCACCACCTGAGGCGGGCAGTGAAGATCATTCGGACAGAAATGGATTGCCTGATCTACAATTTTTATCAGTTCCGTACCACATTCAGGACAGTTTTTGATATATTCGATTTCTTTGCTTTCGTCTGTTCTTTTTTCAGTATTGACGCCAACAATTTTGGGGATAATTTCACCGCCTTTTTCCACATACACGAAATCATTTTCATGAAGATCCAGTTTTTTAATGATATCCTCATTGTGCAGGGAGGCTCTTTTTACTATGGTTCCGGCCAGTAAGATAGGTTTCAGGTTGGCGACAGGAGTGATGGCTCCGGTTCTTCCGACCTGATAGGAAACACTTTGCAGCTCCGTTTCCACCTTTTCCGCTTTAAATTTATAAGCCATGGCCCAGCGCGGGGATTTCGCAGTATAGCCCAATTGTCTCTGCTGTTTCAATGAGTTTACTTTCAGTACGATACCGTCAATCTCAAAAGGCAGGTTATGCCTTTCGACATCCCAGAAATTAATAAATTCTTTAACCTCGTTCAGTGTTCTGCATAATTTAGCCTGCTGGGAAATTTTAAAGCCCCAGCCGTGAGCTTTTTCCAATAGTTCCCAATGGGTTTCTGCGGGTACCTCTTCCGAAATATACTGATATAATACCGATGACAGTGCTCTTTTCCTTACCTCAGCACTGTCCTGCATTTTTAAACTTCCGCTTGCGGTATTTCTTGGATTCATAAAAGGGTCTAAGCCTTCTTCCTCCCGTTGTTTATTGATTTTGTCGAAATTTTTTCTGGTTAAATAGATCTCACCGCGCATAAAGAAATGTTGCGGAAAATCACGTTTCAGTTTCAGTGGAATATCTGAAATTGTCCGTACGTTGGATGTAATTTCATCACCCTGAAATCCATCTCCACGGGTAACAGCCTGTACCAGTTTTCCGTTTTCATATAAAATAGAGATAGAAGCCCCGTCATATTTTAATTCAGCGACAAACTCCACAGGATCATCGATGGTTTTAATGATTCTTTTTTCCCAGTCTTCAAGATCATCAAAATCATAAGAGTTGTCCAGAGAATACATTCTGAAGTCGTGCCGGATCGTCGGGAAAACCTTTGTTATTCCTCCGCCTACCCGTACACTCGGCGAGTTCTCATCAAAGAATTCAGGATGTTTGGCTTCCAGTTCGCGGAGTTCCTCCAGCAGCATATCAAAATCATAATCTGAAATGGTAGGCGTATCCAGAAGGTAATAGTTTTCATTATGCTGATGAAGCTCTTTACGGAGGTCTTCTATTTTTTGTTGAATATTGTCGGACATTGTATTTCTATCTTTTGAGCAAAAATAACCAAACTAATGTCATTTAAAAAATATGGGAATTAAATATTTCGAGAATATTAAAAACACGTAACATATTCCAATAAACTGATTATCCATAGGATAAATCACGTGTTTAAATTTATTTAACATAATGTTATAATTTAATTTAAAAAATGTTAAAATTCACGTAAACGGGAACGGTCAGAAGTAGCGATACCTTTGCGCTCAGCTAATTTGAAGATATGAGAAAAGTAAAGATTGTACTGGGATTGTTATTTCTGAGTTTTGGAACTCTGGCGTATGCACAGACGACGCAGGCTTCGATCACAGGAAGAGTGACAACCGCTGGGAATGCAGCCCGGGAAAAGGTTAAAGTAACGATTATCAATGAATCGACAGGTTTTAAAACCGAAACAGAGACCAATTCCAAAGGAGAATATATTTTTAAAGAAATCCCTTTGGGCGGTCCCTATACCGTGATCGCGAATGACGAACGAAAAGAAGGCTATAACGTTAACTTCGGAGATCAGGTTACCGTAAACATGAATTTGGGGGACGGCAAAGAAAAAGCCATTGAAGAAGTCGTGATCACAGGAAATCTGAAAAATAAAATAGGAAACCTCGGAGCGGCAACTGCTATTACTGCAAAAAATATCGGAATTCTGCCGGTCAACGGAAGAAATTTCACCAACCTTACAGAGCTTTCACCTTTAAGCGGTAAAGGGGGAAACCTGTCGGGACAGCTCGGTTCTTCTACCAACTTTACCATTGATGGGATGACAGCGAAAAATCCTACTTCAGCAGGATCTACAACAAGCCGGAGCGGTGCGCCGTATTCCATCTCGATTGAAGCGGTGCGCGAATTTAAAATTACCACCAATCAGTATGACGTGACGCTGGGAAGAAGCGGGGGAGGAACCATAAGCGCCGTAACCAAATCGGGAACCAACAAATTTTCCGGAAGTGCCTGGGAATATTTGAGAACCAACTGGCTTTCGAGTCCCTACGATATCCGTGGAAATAAAAGAACCAATGATTTCTCAACTTCGCAGTTCGGATTTTCATTAGGCGGGCCGGTCATCAAAAATAAATTACACTTTTTTGTTGCCTGGGATCATCAGCTGGATTCAAGACCATTGCTGATTGCGGATATCAAGTCAAAAGAAGATGAGCTGAGACTCAATACCACTACTGAAACGCTGAACCAGTTCCTGAATATTGCAAGAGCAAAATATGGAGTCGGAAATACCCCGCAGTTCGGTGCATTTGACAAAGTGAGAAATTCTGATGCAGCCTTTTTACGTTTAGACTGGCAGATCAACGACAAACATTTACTGACTTTAAGGAACAACTTTACCTACGACCTGAATAAAAACGGACTGGGAGACAATACTTCCATCAATTTCTTCGAATCGTACGGCACAGATAAAAACATGGACAACAGCCTGTTGCTGACCCTGAGATCGAATATAAAACCGAATATCACCAATGAACTAAAAGCCCAGTATCTGTATACCTTTCAGGACAGTTATCAGAACAGCGAACTGGGGCATCCCGTGCCGAGAGCGATCGTGGAAAATGTGATTTCCAGCGTCGGAGCAACGAATATTCAGATCGGGGGACACCGTTTTGCGCAGGAAAGTTTCAGAAATAATGTATTCCAGCTGGTAGATAATTTATATTATAATACAGACAAGGTAAAATATACTTTCGGAGCAGATATCATGTATACCAAAGCCAGATCGGTATATGGAAGTGAGGTAAACGGAAGGTTCCATTTCAGGGAAAATGCAACCAATCCCAGCCCTTTTTTCAATTTCGAAAATCTGACGCCCTACAGGTTTTACAGAGAAGTTCCTCTTATGGATGATCCTTCTGTAAAATCCAATATCTGGAATGTCGGTGTCTATGGACAGTTTCAGACAAAAATCGCCAGAGGACTGGATTTAATGGCGGGGCTGCGACTGGACTACGGAGGATATCCGAAAGCGCAGTTTAATCAGAAATTATATGATGAAATGGGAATCCGGACGGATAATCAGATCAAATCATTTGTGATTCAGCCAAGATTCCAGTTCGAATGGAATATGAATGAAGGCAACAAAGATTTCCTGAAATTCGGAGCCGGAATCTTCTCTTCCGATATCAATAATTATATGGTGATCAATAACCTGGTCTTTGACGGAAACCACTTGGCGACAGTGGATGTCAATCCTACCCAGATCGGTCTTACGCCGGTCTTCAACAGCTACAGAGATGATTACGGAACAGTGCCGACGCTTCCCCAGTATCAGCTTCCGACCATTAACTATACCGGAAAAGATGCGAAAATCCCGATTGTCTACAAAGCCAATATTTCCTATACCCATTTCTTCAACGAGAGATTCAGGGCAGGAATTGCAGGTTACATGGCTTTAGGAAGAAACAATTATTTCTATTACGACAGAAATATGAAAGCAGATCCTTTCTTTACCCTTGCCAATGAAGGAGGAAGAGGTGTTTTTGTTCCGGTGACTGCTATAAATGCCAACGGAACGCTGGACTGGAAAGCAGGAAGAATCAATCCGAATTTCGGTAGGGTTCTTGAGCTGGTGAGTGATGGCAAAGTAAATCAGTTCTCCTTCGTGGTAGATACCAGTTACAGGTACTGGAAAGACGGTGAAATTACGGCAAGTTATACCTGGTCCGATATCAGGGATAATACTTCTTACAACGGAAACGTAGCCAACTCGGCAACATTATCGACTTTGGTGCAGAGTGACCCGAGAGACCTGAGGATGTCCTACTCAGACAACCAGTTCAGAAATAAAGTAGTGCTTTACGGAAATTCGCCTACCATTGCAGGATTTACGGTAGGAATAAGATATTCGGGAATCGGAGGCACGCGCTTCTCATTAACGGCAGGAGGAAATGTAAACGGCGATTTTGTTGATTCTAATGACCTGGCCTACATCTTCCCGAATCTTACCCAGACCTTACTTGATAATCCGGAAGCAGGGCAGGCCCTGAAAGATTATATTACCGAAAATAATAACAGAGTGGCAGAGCGTAATGGCGGTAAAAACGCATTTTATGGCGTCTGGGATGTCCGTGTAGCCAAAAAAATCAAGTTTGAAAAGATCGGGGCTTTTGAATTGTCTGTTGATATTTTCAACGTCGCCAATTTACTGAATAAGGAATGGGGCGTAAATAAATCGTATAACAATGCGTCACTGTACAGGATTACAGGATTTGATCCGGTAGCCAAAGAATTTAAATACAATCTCAATAACAGTGGTTTACAGCCATTGGGAGGAAATCCGTATCAGATTCAGATCGGGGCGAAGTACAGTTTTTAACAATTAAATATTATCTTTATCTAAAAGTTTCACGGCTTTTATATTAATTATCTAATTATATTATGAAAAATTTTATCTTAGGGTTAGCAGTTTTAAGTACAGTTGCAATGAAGGCACAAACCCAGATTGTTGCGCACAGGGGATACTTCCAGTCGCAGCCTCCGACAACGGAAAATTCAATTAAATCATTAGAAAATGCCCAGAAATTAAAGATTTATGGGGCGGAATTTGATGTAAGAATGACAAAAGACGGCGTCTTAGTAATTAACCACGATGAGCATCACGGGAAAATGGAAATTTCAGAAACCGATTTTAAAGAACTCGAAAAGCTGAAATTATCCAACGGAGAAAAATTTCCTACCCTGAAAGATTACCTGAAGCAGGGCAAAAAAGATGCTGATCTGGCATTGATTATTGAAATCAAACCGGCAAAGACAAAAGAAAAAGAAGATGAGCTGGTTGCTAAAACCATTAAAATGGTGAAGGATATGAAGCTTGATTCTAAAAGTCAGTTTATTTCTTTCAGTCTGAATATCTGCAAAGAAATCAAAAAAACAGAGCCGAAATTCAAAGTGCAGTACCTAAAAGGAGAATTGTCGCCGGAGCAGATCAAAAACGAAGGTCTGGACGGGTTAGACTATCACTACAGTATTTATCAGAAAAATCCGACCTGGATTGCAGAAGGAAATGCGCTGGGTCTCATAACCAATGCCTGGACGGTGAATGACCCTGAAGTATTTGACGAGCTAAAGAAACAGAAAATCGGTTTTGTGACCACCAATATTCCCGATCAGCTGAAAAACAGATAATTGTATTATTTAGGTCTTTATATATTATTTAACCTGTCTCATTGGAGGCAGGTTTTTATTTGAGTTAACCGGAGCAATATCGGTTTTATGCAGGGAGAAGATGAATAGGTTCCCAATTATCACATACCCACTTATATTTCAATAAAATAAACTTCCGTCAGTTCGAGTGATTTTTCGCAGCATAGCGGAGAAAAATTGTATCTAGAACCGGTGAGCGATAAACAACTATTATTACTCCATTCAAACTTTTCAGCGAAAGACAATAAAGGTACACAAATATGATATGCTGTCCATATTAAAAAACGTTCATTGTTTTAAACGATTACTAATCAAGTGAGTGTATGTATTCGTTAAAATTAAATTAATATGGCGTTTAATATTTTTTTAATAAATGTTAAAACAGTATTAAACCATCAGTCATAATGTCGTTTTAATTTTGCGCAAACAAAAAAGGATATGCGTAAAGAGACACAGAAACTGTTGATCTTATCACTTATGGGATTGGTCAGTGTTAATCTGACAGCTCAGGAAAAAGCTAAAAGAGATACAATAAAATCCATTGATGAGGTCGTCGTGACTGCTTTGGGTATCAAAAGGCAGGATAGGTCTTTAGGGTATGTTGCCGAAACTATTAAATCCGATGAATTACTGAAAACCCAGAACAATAACTGGTCGCAGGCATTGGAAGGTAAGGTGGCAGGTCTGAAAATCCAGACTGCGGGAGCCGGGCCTCTGGGCAGTTCGGTTATTAAATTGAGGGGAGACATTTCTATGAATGCCGATCAGAACAATGCCCTTATTGTGGTAGACGGCGTTCCGATGAACAATAATACGACCGGAACCGGTTTTTCCGCTTACGGTGCAGGATCAAAAGCAGATTTGCCGATTGATTACGGAAATGGGATCAACACCATTAATCCTGATGATATTGAATCCATTACGGTTTTAAAAGGATCTACCGCTTCAGCACTGTACGGTTCCAGAGGAGCAGGCGGGGCGATTATGATCACCACAAAATCCGGAAAAACCAAAAAAGGAAAGGTACAGGTTACATTAAACTCCTATTCCAGTTACGATACCGTTCTGAAATGGCCGGATTATCAGTACCAGTACGGTCAGGGAACCATGCAGAAAGATACTTCCGGAAATTATTTCTATTCTTATCAGGCTTCAGCAGATGGAGTAAATACAGGAAGTACAAGCAGCGCTTTCGGACCGAAATTCGAAGGACAGTATTATTTCCAGTATGATCCTGCAACGGAAGGGCAGAGTGCAACAAGACAGTTGTGGCGTCCTTACAAAGACAATATCAAAGGATTCTGGGAGACCGGAACGACTTTCTCCAACAATATTGCCCTGGAGGCATCCAATGAGAGTACCTCGTTCAGATCATCTTTAACATATCTGAAAAACGAATGGATGATGCCGAATACAGGCTTCGACAGATTTAATGCTGCTTTTTCAGTAGACCATAAAATCAATGAGAAACTGAAAGTAGGAATTAAATTCAATTATAATAAAACGAAAAGTGACAATCTACCGGCTACGGGTTACAGCAACCAGTCCATCTCTTACTTCATGATTTTCCAGAATCCGAATGTTGATCTAGCCTGGTACGCACCGATCTGGAAAGCCGGAAAAGAGCAGGTGGATCAGATTCACCCGTTCAGTTCGTTTATCGACAATCCTTATCTGATTGCCTACGAAATGCTGAACGGTGTTGATAAGAACTTCATCACCGGAAATGTAAACCTTAATTATAAAATCACCAAAAATCTGGATGTCATGGTAAGATCAGGAATGGAGTTAACCAATGAACTCCGTACCCAGAAAAGACCCTGGAGCTCTGCGAACTACCTTCAGGGGATGTACCGGGAGCAATACATCAGATTAATGGATTTGAATAACGATGTTTTATTCACTTACAGAAATAAATTCAGTGATTTTGATTTCAGTGCGTCAGTAGGGGGTAATATCCGTTATACAGAATATACCATGAATGATTATCTGGCGGAAGGGCTTTTAAAGCCGGGAGTATACACGATGCCCAACGGGATCTCCACGATCATGAAATTTGCAAAACCTAATGATAAGCAGGTGAACAGTACCTACGCTTTAGCTACTTTAGGCTATAAAAATAAATTTTTCTTAGACCTTACGGCAAGAAATGACTGGAGCAGTACCCTTCCCAAAGCCAACCGTTCGTATTTCTATCCATCGGTAGCAACATCATTTATCCTTTCAGATATTTTCAAATTGACAACGGATAAGTTTAATTACTGGAAACTGAGGGCATCCTGGTCGAAAGTCGGAAACGATACCGATCCGTATCAATTGATCAAATACTATAACAACAGCGATTTCAACGGATCTATAGAAATACCTTCGATGTATCCCAATCCGAACCTGAGGCCCAATATGATCACGAATATAGAAGCAGGGATGGATTTCAGTATTCTTAAAAACAGGATTAACTACACCATTACCGCCTATCAGAACAATTCCAAAGATCAGATCGTGAAAATTCCGACCTTATGGGAAACGGGTTACAGCACCCGCGTGATTAATGCCGGAGAGGTAAGGAACAGAGGTATTGAAATGACATTAAATACCTACCCTGTTAAAAATAAAAATTTCTCATGGAGCGTCAATGCCAACTGGTCACTGAACAGAAATAAAATACTTTCGCTTCCGGAAGAGTTCAACGGTGAGCCTTACACAATGGCCAGCGTGGGAGGGGTAGTATATTATAATGCATTCGTAGGAGGCTCACTGGGCGATATGTACGGATACGGACTGATGTATTCTCCTGACGGACAGGTGATCTTTAATGCGACAGACGGGCTTACGGCAAAGCCTACCCAGATGAAAAAAATAGGAAATGCCTATCCGGAATGGAGAGCAGGTCTTCAGAATGAGTTCAGATATAAAAACATTACAGTGAGTTTCTCATTCGACGGCCAGTATAAAGGAATGGCGTATTCGCAGTCTCATCATAAAATGACGGAGCAGGGGAAACTGGGGCATACTTTAATCGGAAGAGACAACCCGGGCGGCCTGATCATCGGCGAAGGAGTCGTTCAGAATCCTGACGGTTCTTTTTCTCCCAATACCAAGGGAGTACTCGCATCCGCTTATTATTCCGATTATTACAGAAGAGCCAACGTAGAGACCAATACATTCGATACCTCTTTCATTAAATTAAGAGATGCCCGGATTTCATATTCCTTCCCGAGAAGTGTTACCGAACAGCTTAAAGTGACAGACCTGACGCTGGCTTTATTCGGAAGAAACCTCTGGATGTGGACGAAGTTCCCGTTATTCGATCCCGAAGCAGCCACCCTGAATGATAACCAGATTACACCGGGAGTGGAAATGGGACAGCTGCCGACAGCACGAACGGTGGGTATTCAGCTTAATGTAAAATTCTAAAATGTAAAATCATGAAAAAATTACTTTTAAATATCATATTAATCTCAGGAATTGGATTAGTTTCAGTTTCTTGCGACAGAAGCTTGGATGAGGTGAATGTTGACGAAAGCAGAATCAGTGAACCTGTGGCTTCAAAATTATTAGTACCGGCCCAGTATAATATTTCTGCCATCAATTATATGAGAGCCAATGATTTCACATTCGATATTATGCAGGTTTCCCTGGATTTTCCAAATGAAGGAAATTCATTGAGCCGGTATTATCTAACCGAAAACACGGGTGCCGGTTTCTGGAATAACAGCTATAAATGGATCATGCAGATCCAGGACATGAAAAGAGCTGCGATACGGGATAATGATGTGAATTATCAGGCTATTGCGTTGGTTTTGAATGCTTTGATGTATTCGAATCTTACCGATACGTACGGTGATGTACCATTTAATGAAGCCTCAAGATTGGATGAAGGAATTTCCCAGCCGAAATTCGACAGGCAGAAGAATATTTATCTTCAGCTGCTTGATGATCTGAAAACAGCCAACTCACTCTTCGTCACAACAAAACTTCTTACCGGGCCGGATCTGTTTTATAAAGCAGAAAGTGATGTTAATGGAATTACCAATTGGAAAAAATTCTGTAATTCTCTGTCGTTAAGACTTCTGACAAGAATTTTAAAGAAAAACGGGGAAGTCAATGTTCATGAAAGAATTCAGGAGATTATCAATAATCCAACTCTATATCCTGTTTTTCAGAATAATAACGATACGGCAAAACTAAACGTAACTGGCGTGGCACCGCTTCTCCCACCGATCGCAAGACCACAGGATTTCACAACCGGAAGAGCGGCTTCAGCATTTTTTGTTGAAACCCTGAAAGCCAATAATGATCCGAGAATGGCCTTGTTTTTCGGTCAGGCGAAAAGTATTCCCGGTAATGCCAACATTGGTTATAAAGGCGTTCCTTCAGGCTATGCTTACGGGACCACTTTTGATTATCAGCCTTCCAATATGAATCAGAATCTGGCAAAAGCCCCTCTGAACATTTTAATTTACCCTTATGCAGAGCTGCAGTTTACATTGTCCGAGCTGGCTCTTAAAGGAATTATCCCGGGAAGTGCACAGGCTTTTTATGAAAATGGTGTAAAAGCTACCATAGAGCAATGGGGTGCTGTAATGCCTGCGAATTATTTTACTAATGCTAATGTTGCCTACAACGGAACCCTGGAAAGAATTATGCTGCAGAAGTATGTAGCCCTGTTCTTTGTGGATCAGCAGCAGTGGTTTGAAAAAAGAAGAACAGGTTTTCCCGTGCTTCCTAATAACGGAGGGCTGTTGAACAACGGAAATATGCCCCAGAGACTCATGTATCCCCCTAATCCTAAAGTTTTAAATACAACGAATTACCAGGCAGCAGTTCAGCAGATGGGAGGAGATGATATCAACATCAAGACCTGGTGGAATCAATAATAAATTAAAATAGAAATAAAATGAATATAAAATTTGTAGTACCGTGTCTGCTGGTTTCAGCAATGGCATTTTCTCAGGCTTCCGTTTCAGGATATGTGTTTGAGGATATCAACAAAAATCAGAAAAAAGAGAGCAGGGAAAAAGGAATCGAAGGAGTGGCTGTTTCCAATGGAGTACAGGTGATCCTTACCGACAAGAACGGAAGGTACAGCCTGCCGGTTCAGGAAGGACAGACGGTTTTTGTCATTAAACCTTCAGGCTACATGACGCCGGTAAACCAAAATAACCTTCCGCAGTATTATTATCAGTACAAACCAAAGGGCTCACCGGCTGATTTTAAATATAAAGGAACGGCACCTACCGGAGCACTTCCGAAAGAGATTAATTTTGCTTTAAACAAACAGAACGAAGCCAGGAATTTTGATATTCTGGTGTTCGGAGATCCCCAGCCTTACACCGAAAAACAATTGGATTATTTTAAAAGAGCCATTGTCAGTGAGGTGAAAAATACCAAAAAAAATGCAGTTTTGGGAATCAGCCTGGGAGATCTGGTCGGGGACAATTTAAGCCTGCAGAAGCCTTATGCTGATGTGATGAAGGAGATCGGACTGCCCTGGTATAATGTCATGGGTAACCACGACATGAATTATGATGCAAAAGAAGATATGCTTTCAGACGAAACTTTCGAATCCAATTTCGGGCCTGCCAACTACTCCTTTAATTATGGAAACGTTCATTTCATTGTATTGGATGATATCCTTTATCCGGATCCCAGAGATGGCAAAGGATATTGGGGCGGCTTCCGTGAAGATCAGCTGAAATTTGTCGAGAATGATCTGAAATGGGTTGATAAAAACAAACTGATTGTTGTGTCTTTCCACATTCCGCTGGAGCATACCAATGAAGATAATTTCAGAAACTCAGACCGTCAGAAATTATTTGATTACCTGGCTCCTTTTCAGAATGCCCTGATGTTATCAGCACATACGCATATTCAGCAACAGCTTTTCTACGGAAAAACGGCAGGTTGGAACGGGTCAAAAGACCTGCATGAATATAATGTCGGAACGACCTGTGGTGACTGGTGGTCCGGAACATCTGATGAAGCGGGATTACCTACTTCTACCATGAGAGACGGTACCGCGAAAGGGTATTCGTTCATCAGTTTTAAGGATAATCAATATAAAATTAAATATAAAACTGCCGGCAAACCGGAAGATTACCAGATCAGCTTATATGTTCCGAAAGCTGTTCCGCATCCCGGAAAAACGTCTGCCAAAATTATGGCTAACTTTTTCATGGGTAGTAAGAAAGATAATGTGGAATACAGAATAGACGGGTCAAAGTGGGAAGAAATGCAGTATGACGAAACAGTAGATCCGTCCTTTGCCATGTCTGTATTTAAATGGGATTCTACACAAAATCTATTTCCGGGAAGAAGACCTTCAAATCCGGAAATGTCAAAACATATCTGGACCGGAGATTTCTCCAAAAAACTCTCTCTGGGAAAACACAAAGTTGAGGTGAGAGCCACAGATATGTATGGCCATCAGTTTTCAGCGTCAGAAGAATTTGACGTTCAGGAACCTGTTCTTATTCCTTAGTTTTTCATTTTTTACTATACTTTCAATAGAAACCGGCCTCATGTGAGGTCGGTTTTGTTTTGATGCAGCGGCATGTACATCAGTAATCATAAAAGAGGCGGTCTCAAAAGTGAGGCCACCTTTTCTACAACTATTTTTAAAAGCCTACTTCAACTGATAGGTATTTCCGTTCCATAGATAGGTTTTTGAACCTTTTTTCTTCTTTTCCCGATCATGATCATCTCTTTCCATTTCCTCCGTTTTTAAAATAAAGGCATTCGGAATCCCGCCTTTATCATTAGGGAAAATAAATTCTTCAGAATGATAGTATACATCAGCATCGCCGACATTCATCAGCTGTGGCAGGGCAATTAACTTCCTGTCCTTGAAGAGGACATACTGGTCATAACCCGGAATTCCGCAGGCTTCCCCTGAAACCCCGGCCTTTAAAGTGAATTCGACATTCTGTAGTTGATGATTGCTTTCAATGGTGAACATTCCGTAACTTAAGCTTTCACCTGATCCTGTCTCAAAAGCAACCTCATCAACGAGTGTATTCCCTTCAATGACTTTAATGGCTGCCATATTTTGCCGGATGACATTGTCCGGATATTGCTTGTCTTTTTTATTGATCGTCTTTGTAAGACCAAACAGGAAGTCATAGCCATTTTTATTTCTGTACCCGACACAGAGATTTCCACCCCAGATATAACCCTCGGAAGTTTTATCATCTTTCCGGTATGATACGCTGTACCAATGTGCTCCTCTTTCGCCAAGTTTTAAAATCGCGGTATCCTGTTTAATAATCAGAACCTGCTGATTGGTCGGCAGCGAGTCCAGAATCGGAGCGTCAACTTTTGGTGAAAGCCGTACCCTGGTGTGTTGTGTAAAAATTTTCTGGGGCTTATTTTCTTCGAAATTAAAAATTCCGTTGCCATACACCATATCTTCTTCCTGTGCGGAGAAAACCTGAATGACGAATAAAAGCAAAGCTGTTACCAAAGATTTCATATTAATATTTTGCAGTGTTTTTATCTTTCAAGTAATAAGCTTACCCATTCTTCTCTCTGAAGTTTCTTTTTTAGTTCAAGTCCGTTTTCTTTGCAGACTTCCAGGATATCGTCTACATCAAAGAAACATAAACCTGAAAGCAACAATTTACCCCCTTCATTCAAAACAGAAACATAGGTAGGAATATCGGACATCAGAATATTTCTGTTGATGTTGGCCAGAATAATATCGTATTTTTCTTTTCCTAAATTCTCGGCGGTTCCCTGCTCTATATCCAGTTCAACGCTGTTTCTTTCAGCATTTTCCTTTGAATTTTCTACCGACCATTCATCAATATCGATGGCTTTTGTATCGCCGGCTCCCTGCTGTTTTGCATAAATCGCCAGTACGGAAGTTCCGCATCCCATATCCAGAACTTTCTTCCCGTTAAAATCAATATCCATCATCTGCTGAATCATCAGGTGTGTCGTCGGGTGATGTCCCGTTCCAAAAGACATTTTAGGCTGAATGACGATCTCATGCATTCCCGGCACGGACTCATGAAATTCTGCGCGGATTAATACTTTGTCATCAATATTGATCGGTTCGAAATTTTTTTCCCATTCCTCATTCCAGTTGATATTAGGCATTTCCTTAAACGTATATTCTATTTTCACTTCCTGATTCTGGAAAAGCGGAAGTGATTGTAATGCTTCTTCATTAAACAAATCTTTCTGAATATATCCTAAAATTCCCTCCAGCTCTTCCGTAAAGCTATCGAAACCTATTTCGATAAGTTCTGCCATTAATATATCACCCCACGGCTGAAGAGGAGAAATTTTGAAATCGAATTCTAAATAATTTTGCATGTGAATAATTTGTTGCAAAAATAAAACTTGTTTTTTGATTTACCGGAATATTGTTCCTTTGTTTTTATGGTTTGGGAATTATACATTTTTGTATAAAAAAGGATCTCCCGTCTTATTGTATTATTTGACATCTGTGTTAATGACTTCAGTGGTTTATCAATTCATTTTTTTGATACTAATCTGTACATCACCGAAAGGATACAGAAATAGCGGACCGGGGCCCGCTATCATAAGTTTAAATTTCCTCAGAACTAAAATACTATGGATTCGTAGAAAAGATTGAACCGTTCGCGATCAGTGCTCTTCTGTTCATCTTCAGGATATCCCTTACCCATTCTGCAAAATCTTCAGGCTGAAGAACCTTATCAGGATTCCCATCGGTCAAACCTCCCTGAATAGACATATCAGAAGCAATCGTACTTGGTGTTAATGTAATCACACGGATATTCTGTTTTCTCCATTCTGCCATCATAGATTGAGACAGAGAAACGACAGCTGCCTTGGAAGCGGCATAGGCCGACATGTTTGGCCCGCCTTTCAGACCGGCTGTTGAAGCCACATTTACAATATCGCCTTCTCCTTTTGCTTTCATAAAAGGATGTACTGCTTTCGCCGCATAATATACTCCGAAAAGATTCGTTTTAATCACCTGTTCCCAGGTTTCAGAAGGCATTTCTTCAATGCTTCCGAAATCACCGATTCCTGCATTGTTAATTAAAATGTCAATACCGCCCAGCTGTTCCGCCAACTGGTCAATCCCAGCTTTTACCTGGATTTCATTATCAACCGTGAAAACCGCGTACGCCGCATTAACACCGGTGTTTCGAATTTCTTCTACGGTCATTTTAAGATTTTCTTCGTTTCTTCCCGTAATCCCGACATTTACTCCTTCATTAGCCAGTGCCAGAGCCACCGCTTTACCAAGTCCCCGTCCACCACCGGTGACGATGGCATTCTTTCCGTTTATGTTCATATTGATAGAATTTTTTATTTTAAACAAATTTACGAAAGCAATATTTGTTGAGCCATGAATCATAGAAATGTTTTCATAAATAATCTCATCCTGAATACAATTTTTTTTAACAACAGAAAAATATTTAAAAACTGTTACCGCACAAGACACCTTGAAACAGTTTGGAAAAACAGGCTGTTTGAATAATTAAAATGCGATCATTTTCAGTAAAATTGCTGATGTCCTGGAATTCAGTGGGTCTATAATTTTCATTTAAAAAAAATAACGGAATGTTTCGCCAGTTTAGATATTTATTAAAATCCCTTGGATCTCCTAATAGATAAAAATATCCTACGGGAATCGATTTTCTGAAAATTTCGACAAAAATCCTTAAAATGTCTGGGCAAATTTTATCCTGTGCACATTAGCTCAACTTTTTGCATAGTCCCCAACTTTTGTTCATGATCCCTGAAATGTCTGAAAAATGTCTGAAAAAATATAGTATTTTGCGTTTTTCTAACGGATAAATAATTAATTGAAAACAAAAAAAGCCCCTTAAACAGAGGCTTTAGTAAAAGTGAGCGCGAAAGGATTCGAACCTTTGACCGTCTGCTTAGAAGGCAGATGCTCTATCCAGCTGAGCTACGCACCCTAAGGCTTTTATTGTCGGGGCGGCAGGATTCGAACCTGCGACCTCCTGGTCCCAAACCAGGCGCGATGACCGGACTACGCTACGCCCCGATGGAGGTCATCTTTTAACAAGAATTACCTTGTTTTTTGTGGTTGCAAATATATAAGCTTTTTTTGAATTATGAAAATAAAATACGGAATAATTTTAAATAATATTGCAGGATAATTTTCTGCCGATTTTACAAGGCTAAGAACCATAAAGTTATGGGGAATTATTTAATTGGTAAGAATGAAATTTTATTCAAATTTTGTTTGTTGATGAGGATTTCAGGGATTTTGATTCGTTTTAAATTAAAGATAATTACATTTATAACGTCAATTGATGAAGAGATGGAATATGCAGTTTATTGTTTGTCTTTCCTATTATTTTGTAATTATTCTAACTATACGGTAGTGGATAACTTAATTGGTCTGAAAAATTGGGAGGTGAATAAATTAATTAAATTTATCATAATATATATATTCAAAGATGATTAGAAATATAAAAAACTATTTGCTTTTATTTGTTATCTTATCATGCAATCTTTTAGGGCAAAAATCAAGCTTTATATATGAGTTAAAATATAAGCCCCATACTGACAGCATAAGACTTGAGACCATTACGTATTACCTGGATACAGATAAACACGTATCATTATTTTGTTCTGTAATGTTTCGAAAATCAGATTCATTAGCGGCTAAAAGAGGATACCCTGATGGGTTTGATACAGAATTTAATAATAAGCAACTCTATGTAAAAAAGGATACTAAAGAAAATACTGTTTTAAAGTATGTTTTCATTCCTATAGCATATTCAACCTTTGCCATAAAAATGAATGAAAAGCTTGATTGGAAAATATTACCAGAAAAACAAACAATTGGAAAATATTTTTGTCAAAAGGCGGAAGGATCTTATGGCGGGAGGATCTGGAATGCATGGTTTACCTCCGAAGTTCCAATTTCTGACGGGCCGTATATTTTTAATGGTCTACCTGGATTAATAATAAAGATAACAGATGATAAAGGAGATTATGATTTTGAATTGGTGCAAATCAAAGATTTCGAATGGAAAGAATTATATCCGGCAAAATATAAAAAGTTGATTTCTTGGGAGGATTTCCAAAAAATACAGACGGATTTTTATAACAATCCTTTATCTACGCTTAAAAAAGGAGATGTTTTAAATGAAGATGCTTCCGGAACTCTTTCCGAAGCAAATCACAGAGACATGATAAAGTCTATCAGAAAAAATATTAGAAGTAAAAATAATCCAATAGAGCTAAATTATAAAGTAGATTTTAAAACTAATTAATACTGGAATTTTTATTTGCATATCCACCTTCCTGTTGTTTAGGTTTTGGTGATACCGGATCAGTTTTAAAAGTTGGGGAGAAAAATTAATAATTGTAATTTTACAAGATGTCATCTGAGAAAGAATTATTAAAATTACTGTTACCGGAGTATCTGGTTGAATACTTTGATATAACCCATTTT